>Ga0247608_10000059_pt1 | contig 213086 bp, 192 predicted proteins | sample 176DNAGHGlowgp2_FD_193490 | JGI IMG/M metagenome (GOLD analysis project Ga0247608, IMG submission 193490) | Sheep rumen microbial communities from Palmerston North, Manawatu-Wanganui, New Zealand - 1766 DNA GHGlow gp2 | ecosystem: Host-associated > Mammals > Digestive system > Stomach > Rumen... | reverse complement strand
GTCCTTTGTTTCGTATTAAGGAAAGCCTTTATTCCTCCTTAGCTCAGTCGGTAGAGCATGCGGCTGTTAACCGCAGTGTCGTTGGTTCGAGTCCAACAGGGGGAGTACTTATCATAAGGAGGGACCCGCTTGCGGGAGGATGCCTTATGATGAATGCGAACGCATCTGCGAAGCAGATTTATAATGCGTTTGCAATCCCGTCCACCAAGAGACGGGAACCGTTTTCATAAGGAGGGGACCCGCGAAGCGGGGAGGTTTCCTTATGAACATGACGCGCCCATCGCCGCAGGCGATTATAAATGCGCGTTATTACCCGCCGACCAAGCGCTTCCGGTAAATGGAATCTTCGGTGCGGTTACCCGTCCACCAAGAGACGGGAACCGTTTTCATTAGGAGGGACCCGCACCGAAGGTGTGGGAGGACCCTTATGAACACGCACCGCCATTCGGCGAAGCCGAACTATTATGCGGTGCGGTTACCCGTCCACCTTCGACGGTAACCAGTAACTAAATATGTATCTTGTAAGCCATAAACAGAAACCTGTTTATGGCATTTTTTATTCTCCCCGGAATCCCCGTGCTCCCGGATTCTTCTATGTCCCCCCCACATTTCCCAAAAAACAGTATTGACATCATAATATCAAAATGATAATATCAAATCGTAACTAAGAATGCATCGTTCCGGAAAGGAGTTTCACATGGCGAATATGAGTGAGCAGCAGTTGCTCAGGTTTATCAGCACTTTAATGGAGAGAAGCTTGGGAAATATCAGTGCCCTGAGACAGTTTGGCGAGATGTTGAAGGAGGAGGGGGCTCCGGATAAGTATATTGAGTTGGTGGAGTCGGCACAAAACGGATACATATGGCTGAGTGATATTGTTGAACGAACGCATATGCTGACAGAGCAGGATATCAGAGGCGCAGAGGCAAAGTACCGTAAAATGCTCGAAGAGAGACAGGGACGTTGCTAAGCGTGATTTCCGACAGGAGTGAAGAATTCATGAGTGAATATATTGATGATCAGTATGTTATCTATAACGGGACGCTTCTTTCCTACCGCGGGGAAGAGGAAACGCATGTCATTCCGGCGGAGGTCGGCGGCATTCCGATTCATACAATCGGCAGCGGCTCATTTGTCGCGAATAGAATCAAAAACCTGATTGTATCAGACGGAATTAAGAGGATTCGCGAAAACGCCTTTGACTACATGATTGATATGAAAAATGTGATGCTGTTTCCTTCCGTTCGGGAAGTCGAATTCAATGCTTTCGAAGCGGATTCCGGCATCAAAAAGGTATATCAGATCCTTTCCTATACGGACGAAGAATATGAAAAATTGAAGAGAAGCTGTGCTTATAACGGCGGCAGCCTGTATCTGGCATACGAGATTCCGAAAATCGGAGACAATTACTATCTTTCGCCGGAAGCCTTCGGAATCGTGAAGCAGCACAGACTCCCGAAGGGAATCAAAAGACTGTTTGCTTTTCAGCATTATTCCCACGGTTTCCCGGTGTCGTTTGATCACGAGAACAAGAAGGTTCTCAAACCGGATAACATTTTCTACCCGGCAGGCAGTCAGCCGATTTCGAATGAAGATGAAGCCATTCCTTTCCTGTTTCGGGAGGGCTTTCCGGAGCCGGATCCGATTACGGAAAGAAAAAACGAGCAGTTGACAGCAGACGGGATCAGGTGCGGAGAGCATGTGTACACATACTTCAGCGTCGTATTTTTCTTTGATGACAGCAATACAAGACACGCCGGCGGAAAGCATTTTGTCCTCGGGGAATACAGCGTGGGCTATCATTTCTGGCAGTCCCTTGTTCCGCGAATCGCTCACGGAAAGAGGTTTTACCTGTACAGAAGATGCTTTTTGGGAGCTTCGAAGCCGTATTCGAAGGATAACAATGCGGACTATATCCGTTACAATATGTTCTTTTGCGATCAAGACGGAAGAAACAGGTGGAAATAACCGATGTGCCAGAATAACAGACAATGTACAAACTGTGCTGAAAGGACCAGGACGGTCACGATTCTCGGCAAGCCGATATCCGTAAAGAACTATATCTGTTCCACGGACGGCATTCATTACCGTCCGAAGCCGGATCAGGTACAGCTGCAACTTTCCGTTTCGCCGGTATCGTATTGTCCGGCGGCCTGCCCGTTCTGCTGCGCAACGGGAACGAAGGAGAAGAAAAGAATTGACACGGACATCTTTGCCGCAGTGATGAGAAGGCTGAACGATGAAAACCGCATCCGCGGCGTGAAGATCACCGGAGGGGAGCCGTTTACGGATGTAGGACTGCTGAATGAAGTCATCAGCATCCTGTATGAGATTTTCGGATACAATCTTGAGCTGGCAATCTCGACGAACGGGATCGGCCTGAACCGGCTTCATGAGATCAAAGACCTGGTTCATCTTGAGACAATTCACATCAGCAGGCATCATTATGACGATGCCGTAAACCGCGCGCTGTTCGGCGGCGCACCGGTTCCTTCGACAGAGGAACTGAAGGAGATTGTCGCCGGCGTTTCCTTTAAGGATTTATTCGTATTTAACACGATGCTTCTTAAGGATGCAATCAATTCTCCCGAGGAAGCCCACCGTTTTCTCGATTATGCAATCGAGGTTGGTGTTCCCAAGGTCGGCTTCATGGAGTGTGCGACGGTAAATGAGTACGCAATAGCCCGGACAATCCCTTACGAGTCCGTGATTCTCGAATCCGATCCGACGATTCTTTTCACGAAACAGCTGTTTGATTATGAATTCTGTCACTGCAGTGACGGCATTTATGTATCGGAAAACGGCGGACTTATTGGATTCTACGGCCGTAGTACAAAAATGGTGGATTACGGTTATTCAAGAGGACTTGTGTACGGAGCGGACAACCGGCTGCGGGATGGGTTCAACGGGGAGATTATCGTATAAAGATTTGGGGAAGGAAACACTTGTATTGGGGGCGAATGAAGGAAGGCGGTGAATGTGATGAAGAAAGTGAAACAATTTGTGAAAAGTGAGCTGACCGGCTGGAGGAAATTCGACATCTTCTGGATTCTGTTCGCAACGGCGGTGATTCTCGGGCTTTCGCTCTATTGGAAAGAGGGCGCGCTTGAGCTGATCATGGCACTGACGGGTGTCTGGTGCGTAATCCTGACCGGAAAGGGCAAACGTTCGTCCTTCCTGCTCGGAACCGTGAATTCGGTGCTGTACGCCATCGTCGCATTTTCCGCAAAGTATTACGGCGAGGTCATGCTGAATGCGCTGTATTATGTTCCGATGAACGTCGTCGGATGGTTTGTCTGGAAGAAGCATATGAACGACGATACCGGGGAGGTCATTAAAAAGCGTCTGCCGCTTAAAAAGGGACTTTTGGTATTTGCCGGGACCGGGCTTGCCATAGCAGGCTACGGAATGATACTGGCCGGGATCGGCGGGCAGCTGCCTTATGTTGACAGCATGAGCACGGTCGTTTCGGTTGTGGCGCAGGTTCTGTCCATCTGGCGGCTGACGGAACAGTGGGTGCTCTGGATCATCGTCGACATCGTGACGGTTATCATGTGGGCCGTCGATTTCGCTAGAGGCGGGGAGACCGTTGCCACGCTTGCGATGTGGAGCATTTACCTGCTGAATGCCGTTATCATGTTCATCAGGTGGTACCGGGAAACAGAGAAGAACAAGGCGGCGGAAAGCACAGAAGCCGCGGAAACGGCATAGTAAATCGGGAGGAATCGGAATGTATCAGACGGGAATGTACGGCGGATGTTTCAATCCGCTTCATATGGGACACGTCGACTGCATCTTAAAGGCAGCGGCGATGTGTAAGGAACTGTATATTGTTCTAAGCGTCGGAACGAACCGCGAGGAGATTGATTACCGTATCCGGTACCGGTGGCTTTATCAGCTGACAAAGCATATCGGCAACGTGAAGCTTCTGACGATTACGGACGAGGCGGAGACAAAGGGAGCCTATACGAAGGAGTATTGGCAGAAGGATGCGGACATCGTCAAGGCGCAGATCGGAAAGAAGATTGACGTGGTGTTCTGCGGAAGCGATTACGGAACGGAAAGCTTTTGGAATGTCTGTTACCCGGAAAGCGAGCTTTACATTTTCCAAAGAAATGAGATCAGTTCGACCGAGTTGAGGAAGAACCCTTACGCGCATTGGGACTGGATTCCGAAGGTCGTACGCCCCTATTACACGAAGAAGGTCCTTCTGATGGGCGGGGAAAGCACCGGGAAGAGCACGCTTACCATAAGCCTCGCGCACCGCTTCAATGCCGAATACATCGATGAGGCCGGACGGGAACTTTCGGAGAAAAGCGGAACGGACACGATGATGCTTCCCGAGGATTATACCGAAATCCTTCTTCGGCACAAGTTAAATGAGACTGAGGCGGCGGAGCGCGGAAGCAAGCTTCTGTTCATCGATACGGACGCTTTGGTGACAAGGTTCTTCATGGATTTTCTGGACGGAGAGGATCCGAAAACGGAGGCAAACCGTGTGCTGGCCGATGCGATTGACGGGCTGAACAGCTATGATCTGATTCTCTTTCTGGAGCCGGATGTGGAATTCTTCCTGGAGGGCGGAAGAAGCGAGGAAATCCGCGATAACCGGGAGTATTACAGCAACCGGATTAAGGAACTGCTCCGCTCGCACGGGCGCGAATTTGTCTGTATCGGCGGTGACTACAAGGAGCGCTACGAGAAGGCGGTCGCGGCGGTTCAGGAACTTCTTTCCGGAAAATGTGATGAATGACGGGAGGCAGGAAGATGAATAACAGAAATCAAAGCGAGGGGGAGTACCTTTCAAGTTACGATTTCAGTAAGTACGAAAAGCCCTCCGTAACGACAGACATTGTCGCATTCATGATCCGGTCCGAGGAAAATGAAAACTATAAGATGGACAGTAAGAACAGGCTGTCCATCCTTCTTGTGAAGCGCGCTGTGCATCCGTTTCTCGGAAGCTGGGCGCTTCCCGGCGGTTTTCTGAGACCGGATGAAACAGTGGAACGGTGTGCCTTCCGTGAGATTACGGAGGAGGCCGGCGTGACGCCGACAGCCCTGATGCCGATCGGTGTGTTCAGTGAGCCCAAGAGAGACCCGAGGGGCTGGATCATTTCGAATGCGTACGCTTCAATCATCAGTGAAGAATCCGTTAAACAGGTCGGCGGAGACGATGCTTCGGATGCGCAGTGGTTTGACATCGATTTTGCAAAGGAAGAGGACGGATCGAGCATTCTGACGCTTTCTTATGAGGATATAAAGCTGCAGGCTGTTTTACGGGAAGAAGGGACAAAGTTCGGTCGCACTTCGTTTCAAATTGAGCAGAGCGGGGGCATCGCATTTGACCACGCCGGGATTATCGCGACGGCTTTGACGGCGCTTCGTGAGGTTGCCCGAAACTATGAGACGCTGTTTGATTTTCTTCCGGAACGGTTCACGCTGTCGGCGCTTCAAAGAGTGCAGGAGACCATTCTGAACATCCAGATTCTGCCTGCCAATTTCCGCAGAAAAGTGAGCGAATACGTTGTCGAAACCGATGAATACACGCAGGGCGCAGGACACCGGCCGGCGAAGCTTTACCGAAAGAAATAAACCATGTCATTTTTCTGAAATCGGTGAATTTGGCATTTGCCTCGGGCAAAATATGTGCTATAATATTCAGCAAATCAAATCCGGCATGTCCGGTCTAAGGAGGGTTTTGTTATGGACGTTACAGCTATGATTAAAGACGCAGTCGAGAAGATTACGAAGGACGGAGATCTTACGAAGGCTTTCCAGCAGGATCCCGCTGCTACGGTGAAGAAGGTCACCGGCGACAAGATTCCCGCCGAAGCAATTGATAAGGTTGTGGACGGGGTAAAGGCCAAGATTAAACTCGACAGCGCTGCAGGCGCTTTGGGCTCCATTAAGAAACTGTTCTAGTATTTGCCGAAATGCCGGGGCAGCGGTGCCCCGGCAATGTAGGAGTGTTTTATGAGTAATTTCAACCATGCGATAGAATTTGCCGTAAACGCACACAGCGGGTACACCAGAAAAGGAGCCGGTTCGCCGTACATCGTGCATCCGATGGAAGTTGCCGCGATTGTCTCGACGATGACGCTCGATGACGACGTTCTTGCGGCCTCGGTTCTTCACGACGTTGTGGAGGATGCCGGGGTTTCCATAGACACGATTTACAAGTTTTTCGGGCCGCGGGTTGCCGAACTCGTTGCGTGTGAATCTGAGGACAAGAGGCCGGATCTGCCCAAGTGTGAAACGTGGAAGATCCGGAAAGAGGAGACGATTGCGCACCTGAAGGCGACGAGAGACAGTGCGGTCAAAATGATCACGCTTGCGGACAAGCTTTCCAACCTCAGAGCGACCTATCAGAGCTATCTGCGCATCGGCGACGCCGTCTGGAATCAGTTCAACGAGAAGGATAAAAACCTCCACGGATGGTATTATTCCGAAATCCTGGAAGCGCTCGGCGACCTGTCCGATTTTCCGGTCTGGCAGGAGTATCGGTGGTATGTGAAGAAACTGTTCGGATAGCATAAAACGGTGTTTTTTCTTTTTGGAAAATGCGAAAGTTTCTATTGACTTTAGAGGCTTTTCCATATATAATCAACAAGTGTCTGGCTCCATGGTCAAGCGGTTAAGACATCGCCCTTTCACGGCGGTAACAGGGGTTCGAATCCCCTTGGAGTCATTCGGGTAGCAGAGGTAAATACCTGCTAAACGTATTATAACCCTATTATATGGGTTACGCTGTCTGACGGGACATGCCGTAAGACAACGGGAAACGCATCGCATAATAGTCGCCTTCGGCGAGGGCGATGCGTGTTCATTAGGGTCCTCCCCACTTCCGGATACACGGAAGTTTGGTGCGGCCTACGGGTAGCACGCGCCATTATAGTTCGCTTCGCGAAGAGGCGCGCGCGTTTATTAGGATCCCCCCGCAAGCGGGTCCCCCCTAATAATAATGCCGATGTGGCTCAATTGGCAGAGCAGCTGACTTGTAATCAGCAGGTTATCGGTTCGAGTCCGATCATCGGCTGTTATGGACCCTTAGCTCAGTCGGTTAGAGCAACCGGCTCATAACCGGTCGGTCCTGGGTTCGAGTCCCCGAGGGTCCATTTTCCTTTCGAGGAAGCAACCACAATTATATATGGCCCGGTGGCTCAGTTGGTTAGAGCGCCGCCCTGTCACGGCGGAGGTCATGGGTTCGAGCCCCATTCGGGTCGTTACTGACGGTGTTTCGTATTCGGAATATTGTCAGAAGTATTTCTTGCTTTCCGTGACGGAATGTGAGATAATACAGCTACATAAGTTTTCGGGGTCTTAGCTCAGCTGGGAGAGCATCTGCCTTACAAGCAGAGGGTCATAGGTTCGAGCCCTATAGGCCCCATTTCCTTTTATGGGAGAAATTTAATGCAGTTAAACGGATAGTAACCGGAGGCTGCAGGTAGGCGGGAAACCGCATCGCATAATAGTCGCCTTCGGCGAAGGCGATGCGTGTTCATTAGGATCCCCCCGCAAGCGGGTCCCTCCTAATGATAATGCCGGCGTGGCGGAATTGGCAGACGCACAGGACTTAAAATCCTGCGAGTAGCGATACTTGTACCGGTTCGACCCCGGCCGCCGGCACTTTAAAGAGCATGCATGGCATGTTCTTTTTTTGTCTTGAATTTGCCTTCGGAATACGCGATAATGGAATTGTTGAAGTCGTATTTGTCAGTAAAGAGGAAAGGAGTACAGGCTTTTCCATGGCACAGATCAGCGTTCATGTCCGCACCCCGATGGGGACGGCTGTGAAAACATATATCAACGGACAGGAAGTCTCCTCAGCGGAGGTGCAGATGAACGAACCCGTCCGAATCCGCGTCGAGCAGACGAAAACCGGCACCGATGAAAGCATCGGGCATAAGCTTGCTTCTTACATGAAAGCCCTGACGCCGGGGCGTAAGATTTGCTACGGCTTAGATGTTCCTTTGCCGTTTCGCGCGCAGTACGAAGGTGAGCTGATTCCGAAAGCGGACAGCGAGAGGATTGCGTTCACGCTTGTGACCGAGGACGGCCATTTTGCATTGATTCCGGACGAGCCGGACCGCTTTCGCAAAGAAACCGTCCGGAACCGTGAGATCAACGACGACCGTGCGGTTTGGGGAATCCTCCTCGGCAGCATTCTTGCCGTGCTTCTGATCGTCTATGCGCTCGCCATGATTGCACTTTTCGGCGGTGAAGAAGTACCCGCTTTAGCCAAGGCCCTGTTCGGCTCCCTCTACACCGTCTTAGCCGGAACCGCCGCCTTTTTATTCATCAGGAAAATGCTACAGCTTTAGACCTTTATCAGCCACAGGCGGAACGAATTGTAATTCTACAGGAGTAGAACAAATTTATGGAACAATGGAAAGAAGAACTCGAAAAAGCCTTTGAAGACGGTCTTTCTAAGCTCATTTTGAGCAATCCGAAGAAGGATTACCCGTACCGTCGTGTCACATTTGTCAAAAAGGAAAAGGGCTTTCAGCGGGAGAATTATACCGATACGCAGGTGTTTCATGAGAACCTGACATCCGAAGAGGCCTGCAAGGCTGCCGGGGAGCTGTTTGGCGAGTCGCTTAAGCAGATGAACGGCGTCGGCGAAGATGCGCAGGGAGGCTTTGAACTCGAATTCCGGTTCAGTAAAGGCGGCAAGGTTTTCGGCGGACGGAAGAGCGCGCAGAAGACGAAACCGCAGGACACCGGGCACAACCGCACGAAGAAATATCTCATACCCGAGGGCTCGCCGCTTCCGGCGCTTACGGACATGGGCATCTTCACGAAGGAAGGCAAGGTGGTTGCCTCCATGCAGGACAAATTCCGCCAGATCAACCGTTTCGCGGATATGGTGGACGACGGTTTCGATGCCCTGCCGACGGACCGGCCGATTCATATCATCGATTTCGGCTGTGGCAAATCTTACCTCACATTCATTTTGTATTACTATTTCACGGAGATTAAGAAGAGAGAAGTCCGGATTACCGGGCTTGATCTGAAAAAGGATGTCATTGAAAACTGTAACCGCGCTGCAAAACGGTACGGGTATGAGAACCTGCATTTTCAGGCGGGGGATGTGAAGGATTTCGTCTCCGACACGCCGGTTGACATGGTAGTCACGCTGCATGCGTGCGACACCGCAACGGATTACGCTTTGGCATTTGCCATAAAGCAGAAGGCCTCGCTGATCCTTTCCGTTCCGTGTTGCCAGCACGAATTGAATAAGCAGATGAAATCGGACGAGTTGTCCGTTCTCACAAGATACGGAATCGTGAAGGAGAGGACGGCGGCGCTTCTGACCGACGCCATCCGGGCGGACCTGATTACGGCGTCCGGGTATAAGACACAGATTCTTGAATTTGTCGACATGTCGCATACGCCGAAGAATCTGCTGATTCGTGCAACGAAGTGTTTTCAGCCGGTTACGGTGAAGCGGCAGATACTTGAAGAGGTGAAACGCGCGACTGAGGCGTTCTCGGTGAAGCCGACACTTCTTGCATTACTTCAGGAAGAATAGGACGAAAAAGAAAAAGCCGGTTACTCAGGTAACCGGCTTTCAGCGTGCATGAGAAGATTCGAACTCCCGACACCTTGGTCCGTAGCCAAGTGCTCTATCCAGCTGAGCTACATGCACACATTGCTTCGCAACAAAATGTATTCTATCTTGCTTTCCGTTAAAAGTCAAGAGCGAATTTGCGAATAATGGCGGAAGTTGTGATAACTTTCGAAAACAGCGGTCCGAATCCGGTGCCTGCGCTTGTTTTTTGCGGCGCTGGGACTTGGTTTGGAGCCTTTAGACTTGCCTTAAGGACAACGGGGCATACTGAGAAGCGAAAAGAGTCTGTGGGTATGCCCTTTTCGGGTTTGCCCCACCTGCTAAATAGAAAGCAGGGGCATACCGGGAAGCGAAAAGAGCCTGTGGGTATGCCCTTTTCGGGGTTGCCCCACCTGCTAAATAGAAAGCAGGGGCATACCGGGAAGCCAAAAGCGCCTGCAGGTATGATTCTTTTGCATTCCCAGACGCTTTATGATACAATGTCGGGGAAGTTTATCGGGTTGCATCGGCATTCATCCGGGATATGCTTCCGAAGAACACTTTTGCAGGAGAAATTATGAGCAAGTATGAATTTATCGCTCCGTGCCATTTCGGGCTTGAGAGCGTTTTAAAACAGGAGATTAACGAACTCGGGTACGAAATCACTTCCGTTGAAGACGGCCGTGTTTCGTTTAAGGGCGACGAGCACGCATTTTGCAGGGCCAACATCGGGCTTCGCACGGCGGAGCGTGTGCTTTGGAAAGTGGGCTCTTTCAAGGCAGAAACCTTTGAGGAACTCTTCACCGAGACGAAGAAGCTTCCCTGGGCGGACATTCTGCCTGCGGATTCCAAATTCTGGGTGGCAAAGGCCACGTCCGTCAAAAGTGCGCTTTTCAGCACCTCGGACATCCAAAGCATTATGAAAAAGGCAATGGTTGAAAGCATGAAGGAAAGTTATCATATGGCCTGGTTCCCGGAGACCGGAAACGCTTATCCCGTGCGGGTTTCCGTCATGAAGGACATCTTCACGGTAAGCATTGATACCTCCGGCGAATCGCTCCATAAGCGCGGCTACCGCAAGCTTGTCGGCAAAGCACCGATCAGCGAAACACTGGCAGCAGCACTTCTTGCGCTGACGCCCTGGAACAAAGACCGAATCCTTGTCGATCCCTTCTGCGGCAGCGGCACGATTCCGATTGAGGCGGCACTCAAGGGATTAAATATTGCTCCGGGCGTGAACCGTCATTTTCAGGCAGAGTCTTTTCGTGAGCGGATACCGGCCAAATTCTGGACCGAGGCCCGCGAGGAAGCAAAGAGTAAAGAAATCCACGATGTCAAGTTGCAGATTCAGGGCTTTGACTGCGACCGTGAGGCCATTAAGATTGCAAGACAGAATGCAGAGGCCGCAGGCGTTGCCGACCAGATTCATTTCCAGGTCCGCCCGATGCAGGAACTGTCGCATCCGAAGAAATACGGTTTCATCGTGACCAATCCGCCCTACGGCGAGCGGCTCGAGGAGAAGGCAGCGCTTCCCAAGCTTTATACGGACATCGGCGAGACGTTTAAAAAGCTCGACACGTGGTCCTATTACATCATCACATCTTATGAGGACGCGGAGCGGTACATCGGCCGCAAAGCCGACAGAAACCGCAAAATATATAACGGCATGATCCGCACGTACTTCTACCAGTACCTCGGACCGAAACCGCCGAAGATGCCTAAGGAATCATAATTATCAAGGATAAAGATTTTGAAGTGTATACAAGGGAGAAATGAGATGAGAGTAAAACAGGGGAAAATGCTAATCCGTATTCTGGTGACTGTATTTCTCTTAGTGATTTCGTTGAGTGAGATTAAATCTGCGAAAGCGGAAGATGCAGCGGAAGAGAACAATGCGGAAAAAGAATATGTAATTGATATGACAAAAGGATACTGTGAAAGCTCGTATTACAGACAACCACAGGACGAATACTATGGCTTCATATCGGTTTATCGTTTGATGGATAAGCCGTTTGACTACAATAATGGTTTCCTTTGGAAACTGGACTTAGACGGTGACGGAACAATTGATTTATACTCCTACGGTTATGATTGGCCGGAGGAGGAAGGTCCGGCGGATCGTTATTTTCTGATCCCTGCTGCGGAGTGCAGCGTCCACGGCAGAGTCAGTTATCCTGTCGAAAAGGTTAATGAGTATTATAAGTTTGACAAGATTACATTCATATTTCCGGAGTCTTCATATCAGAAAGAATATGCAATTTCTATTGAAAACGGGCATGCCGAAGTTGACGGGAAAATCGTTACATCGGCTGCACCCGGTACGATCGTCAGCATCATCCCGGATGAATTGGACGGGAGATTTGTCGCGTCCTGGAATGACAAGCTGATTGGGGAGTTTACCCGATATACAACTTACCCTAATTATTGGACTGGAGCAACCGCTTTCTTTATGCCGGCTTCCGATGTTTCTCTTTCCGCGAAAACGGAAAAACAGACTCCGCTTACATTTGATCTTCAAAAAGGTTTTTGTCTGGCTGATGATGATGGATGGAGCCTTCCGAACCCGGGTGATTTCAAACTCTCTTTATGGTACGCTTGGGAAGAAGGAACGAACCTGATAGACCTTGACGAAGACGGACAAAAGGATATTTCGTGCGAAGTGTTTCACAATGGGGATGTAGACGGACCAAGTATCACTGATTATTTACCGCATCATGCGTTCTTCATTCCGCTTTCTACGAGCAGCATAAAAGGGTCCTATACAACGTCCGGAAAAAGTATTGCGGCGTATTGGCCCATTACATTTATCTTTCCGTCGGAGCCTGTGAAGAAGCTGTATCCGGTTTCTGTTGAAGGCGGACATGCAGAGGATATGCAGGGTAGAACCATTACCGAAGCTGCTCCCGGTGAGAGAATCAGGATAATTTATGATGGTATTCAGGGAACGACTGCAGGATTATTATCTTCCCCGGAATACGACAACCTGTATAAAAAATGGGCGGACGGAAAAGGCAAACGGTTGAGGGAAGAGATTGTTATGCCCGCATGTGCTCTCTCTTATAAAGCTCTTCCGAATGAGGGTGAGCCCCTTTCACTATACTTCTATTATGATAACGGGGGATATTACTGGGCCATTCTTTCAGAATCCGTTGTAGATGCATTTGAGAAAAATGACAAAACAATAAATCAAGTCCTTTGTTGGTATACCAGATATGCGCCTAGAGTGAGAGATAACAAATTGATATTGGATCATCTCGGCTATAGTGAGTATTATTCCATAGAGTATTCTTTGCCCGAACCCTTTATAACAGAAGAGAATACCTATACAACTGTAATTGTACAATTCTCGGGCGCAGGGCAGCTTTATCCGATAACCTGTACCGAGGAAGGAATAGATGTATACTGGTCAAATGGCGGCGATCCCGGGGCTCGAATTCTGGCCTCTGCGCCAGGGCAACTGTTATATGTTAACAAAGTGGGATTGGCCGAGCCGGAAGGCTATCAATTCTCCGGGTTTGAAGCAAAAGATTTTTGGATGGGATATGATGTTTACTGGAGATTTACGATGCCGGATCATGCCATCGAATTGAAACCGGTATTTTCAAAGGTTAATCCTGATACACAGACACCGGTTTTGATTGACTTGAGCGATGAGTCCTTTGACATCAGCGACCAGGAAATCTTGAAATCCCTTGCAAAGACAGGCATTTCATATGACCAATCCTTAGATATGTATGACCTGGACGGAGACGGCAAATGGGACATCCACGTCAATGCGGATTTGCATCTGATCCGCCGCCTCTCGGATTACAGCTGCGGCGAGTATTTCACGATTGAAACCGGGAATCACGGGCAGAAATATTTCCCGATCACATTTGTCAATAAGCCGAAGGCGAATACGGAGACGGGTGTAACGCCGACGGTGACGCCTGCGGGAAGCGAAGAAAAGCCGACGCAGAACGAGGTGACGCCTGCCGGTACACAGGTTGCGAAGAACAACAAGGCGAAGAGTAAAAAAGGCGGAGTGCTGCTCGTCGTATTTGCCATTCTGGCCATGATTCTGGTGTTCGGCGGCGTAGTGGGATTCAATATTCTTCGTAACCGCAGGGAAGAAGCGCTCCGGGCGCAAAAACTTGCGGAGCTCAGAAGACGTCGCGCTGCAGAAGCGGAGGAATTCGAGGAGCCACAGTATGGACAGACAGCAGAGCAAACCCAAGAGCCGGCTGAGCCTGAGGACGAAGACGAAGACTATCTGTAAGGAAAATGCTATGAAAAGACTGATTTTTGCGACGGGCAATCAAGGTAAGATGCGGGAGATTCGCGAGATTCTCGGGGACTGCATTCCGGAAATTCTTTCGATGAAGGAGGCCGGAATCGAGGCCGACATTGTCGAGGACGGAAAGACCTTTGAGGAAAATGCCCTGATTAAGGCCAGGGCAGTCAGCAGGGCCGGAAACATCATGGCGATGGCCGACGACTCCGGGCTTGTAGTGGACTGCATGGACGGAGCGCCCGGCATCTATTCCGCTCGTTTCATGGGAGAGGACACCTCTTATGATATCAAGAACAACTATATCATTGAGCAGGCGATGAAGGTTCCGCCTGAGGAACGCACGGCACGGTTCGTGTGTGCGATTGCATGCGTGATGCCTGACGGACGCGAATGGGTCGTACGAGGCACGGTTGAAGGCGTGATCAACGACCGGCAGGCGGGTGAGAATGGGTTCGGATACGATCCTATATTCCTTGTGCCCGAACTTGGGATAACGACAGCACAGCTACCGCCGGAGGAGAAAAATGCGATCAGCCACCGCGGCAGAGCCTTGAGGGCGATGCGCAGTCTGCTGAAGCAGGAGGGGATATTATAGAACTTTCCGAGAGTACGGAAGTGGCACATAAACCGTAAAATAAAGAATTGCAGGAACTTTTTGGACGAACCATGTTAACCGAACTTGGGAAATCAGAGAAGAAAACAGCATACGAAGAACTGCACCGTCCCATAGAGCAACTATGTGACAGGTCGGCAAGCCGTACGGAAAAGCAAACAGAATACGAAAGCAACGAGTCAATCTTCTGGTTGGCTCGTTACTTTTTTTGAACTTGCAGGGAACACTTGACTTTTGCGGAGGTATCGGATATAGCAATTACGAAAAAAGGTGTAAGCACACTTATTCCGGAAGTAGGAGGGCGATATGGAGATCAAAAGGGATATCTATCTGGATCGGCTGATCCGGCGCGAGAAGAATGGGCTGATCAAGATTGTGACGGGTGTTCGCCGGTGTGGAAAGTCATACCTGCTGTTCAACCTGTTCCATAGTTATTTGCTGGATAAGGGTGTGAAGGAAGACCATATTATCGAGATCGCCTTGGATGATCGCAGCAACAAGGAACTGCGCAATCCCGACAATATGCTAAACTATGTAAAAGAACGGATCGTTGACAGAGACACCTACTATATCATTCTGGACCAGGTGCAGCTCCTTGTCGAGTTTGAGGATGTGCTGAACAGCTTTATGCATATCCGCAACGCAGACGTCTATGTGACCGGCAGCAATTCCAAGTTCCTCTCCTCTGATTTGGTCACGGAGTTCCGCGGCCGCGGGGACGAAATCCGCATCTATCCGCTCTCTTTCCGGGAATACTGTTCCGTTTATGAGGGCAGCGCCGACGAGGCGTGGGACGACTATTTTACCTACAGCGGACTTCCGCTGATCCTTTCCCGCGAAACGGCGGAGGAAAAGGCAGAGTACCTAATGTCGCTCTTCCAAAAGGTGTATCTCAGCGACATTATTGACCGCCACAAGCTGCGCAATCAGGAGGAACTGGACGAGCTGGTTGATATCCTCGCCTCAGCCGTGGGCTCGCTGACAAATCCATTGAAGTTAGCGAACACCTTCAAAAGCGTCAAGAAAAAGACCATCAGCGACAAGACGCTGAAAAAGTATATGGATTATCTGATGGATGCCTTCCTGGTGAGCAAGGCCGTCCGCTACGATATCAAGGGACGGAAGTATATCGGCTCTCCGGCAAAGTTCTACTTTGAGGATGTGGGGCTGCGCAACGCAAGGCTCAACTTCCGGCAGATGGAAGAAAACCATATCATGGAGAACATCATCTATAACGAGCTGCGGATCCGGGGCTATCACGTGGATGTGGGACTTGTGGAGCAGTTCGGCAAGAACAGTGAGAACAAAACGACGAAAAAACAGCTTGAGGTGGACTTCGTCGTGACCCGCGGGAGTGAAAAATATTATATTCAGTCCGCCTTTGCGATGAACACCGAGGAAAAGCTGGAGCAGGAAGAGCGCCAGCTGAACGCCATCGGCGACTCCTTCAAGAAAATCATCGTCGTGCGTGACAACATCAAGGTGCGAAGAAACGATATGGGGATCGTAACCATCGGCATCCGAAACTTCCTGCTGGATGAGAACAGCCTGAACCTGTAAGTCCTGATGACCTCGACCAGCATTTAAGGGGATGCTGAAGGTTTACGAGGGGCTCATAAACGGTAAGGGCTTTACGGATTATATGAAAACGAACGTGCGGTAAATGCAGTAACGCCACGCCCCGGAAGCGCATTCTTTAAGGCAAAACAGATTCCCGAATTTGTTGTTGACTTTTGGTATTCCCTGTAATATAATGGGAAAGCGCTGACGGGGTGTGGCCCAGTTTGGCTAGGGTGCTTGATTTGGGATCAAGAGGTCGCAGGTTCGAATCCTGTCATCCCGAGTCATACATCGTCACAATCACATACCACATGCGGGTGTAGTTCAATGGTAGAACACTAGCCTTCCAAGCTAGACACGTGGGTTCGATTCCCATCACCCGCTCTTATCATTAGGGGGGACCCGCTTGCGGGGGGATCCTAATGAACATGACGCGCCCATCGCCGCAGGCGATTTTAAATGCGCGCGGTTGCCCGTCGACCGGGAGTGTTCCGGTAATCTAACTTCAGAGCCCCCGCGGCTCCGATTTATTATGTGCCAGTAGCTCAGCTGGATAGAGCAACGGCCTTCTAAGCCGTGTGTCGGGGGTTCGAATCCCTTCTGGCACAATTGTTGTGACTCACAACTTCATATGGTGGGTATAGCGCAGTTGGTTAGCGCGCCAGATTGTGGCTCTGGAGGCCCTGGGTTCGAGTCCCAGTATCCACCCTGATGCAAAGCCTTTTCTGTACATAGTAAAGGCTTTGTGTTATAATTGGGCTATCGCCAAGCGGTAAGGCACAGGGTTTTGATCCCTGCAGTCGCTGGTTCGAATCCAGCTAGCCCAGATATTACGATTCGGGCTGCTTTGCAGCCCGTTTTTCATTTCCGAAAGGATTTGCCGGCCGAGCCCGGCTTCGGAGGATTCATGGCAGCACCCGATCGCAGACAATATAAAGATTTTGCCGATACCATCCGGCGCGCGGATCTGGAGGTCGGACAGGTTGCAAGAGGCTACGGCCTGCTTGTATCCGACGTGCAGACCGAGTACCGCGCCCTTCGGGAAGCCATTGCCGTGGACCTCTTAAAGACCCACGATGTCGAGGAACTGAATACCGGGAAGGAAGGCATCCGTGTCAAGGCGCTTCGGGATGCCGGAATCCGTACCGTTGCGGATGTCTGTAAGGCGTCGCAGCGTACGATTGAGTTTGCGCCCGGAATCGGTGCGGTCATGGCGGCAAAGGCGAAGAGAAATGCCGAAGCCATCCGCATTGCGGTTGCAAGAACCGTCCGCGTGCAGTTGGATGCGGAAGATAAAAGAATTGAGCAGAGCAGACTGATTCTTGCTCTTGCAAGGCTGATGGCCGCAAGACCGTACACGCAGAGGGCTGCTGATTTATATTCGAAGAGCCACGGCGGAATCGTCACGAGGCTTGAGGTTTCTTCATGCATCGGGAGCACTCTTTCCTGGTTCTTTGCAGGCTCCGAGAAGAAGCAGCAGGCTTTGCTTGCCTACGATGAGTTGCAGCAGTATGTATCCGAGACGTATGCCGCGGAGACAACCGAAATCATCGACGGGTACCAGTATGCCGTCAACCTGGATCTTCCGGCGGCAAAGGCGGATTTCGCGGCGAATGCGGCGGCATTTTATGCCCTTTTGTTTGCTGTTGTCGAGGGCAACACCGAGGCACAGACCGATTACGGCGGAATCCCCGAGGAGCTTGTCAGCCGTGTCAGCGAAACAGAGCTTCATACGGACGGCTTACAGGCCGATTTGCGGCGTTATCAGGTGTTCGGCACCAAATATATCCTTTACGGCAAAAGAGTCCTTCTAGGCGACGAGATGGGCCTCGGAAAGACCGTGGAGGCCATTGCCGCGATGACACATCTTCGCGCGGAAGGCAAGACACATTTTCTGGTGGTATGCCCGTTAAGCGTCTTGGTGAACTGGCAGCGTGAGGTCGCCAGATTCAGCAACATTCCCGTGGACGAAATTTACGGTTATGACCGGGCCGAAGAGCTTTCCTCATGGATTGAAAAAGGCGGTACCGCCATCACGACATACGAAACCTGCTCGAAGATTGACCTTCCGGACGGCTTTGCCGTTGATATGCTTGTCGTCGACGAAGCCCATTTCATTAAGAACGCGTCGACGATCCGAAGCCGCGCCGTCCGCCTTTTGATTGAGCGGTCCCAATCGGTGCTTTTCATGAGCGGAACGCCGCTTGAGAACCGTGTTGAGGAGATGCTTACACTGATCGGCTTCCTGCAGCCCGAGATTATGGAAAAGGCGAAGCATCTGACAGGCCTCTCCGACGCGGAACGGTTCCGTAACGTCATAGCGCCCGTCTATCTTCGAAGAACGAGGGAGCAGGTGCTTACCGAACTTCCCGACAAGGAAGAAGTCCAGGAATGGAACATTTTGAGCGAAGAAGAAACGGAAGCCTACCGAAAAGCGCTTTCGGGCGGCAATTTCATGGAAATCCGAAGAGTTTCCTGGAATGTCCCCGCAGTCCGCTCGGGAAAAGCGCTGCGTCTTAAGGAGATCGTGGAGGAAGCGGAGCAGGACGGCAGAAAGATTTTAGTTTTCTCCTATTTCCGAAATACGCTTAGGAATGTGGAAGCCCTTCTTGGAAACCGGTGCGCCGGCGTCATTGACGGAGCCTTGCCGATGAAGGCCAGACAGGAGATTTTGGACCGTTTCCGGGAGGATCCCGACAAGACCGTGCTGATCTGTCAGATCGTTGCCGGCGGTGTGGGATTGAATGTTCAGGAAGCAAATGTTATTATTATATGCGAGCCACAGTTAAAACCCTCGATGGAGGAGCAGGCAATCGGCCGGGCTTACCGGATGGGGCAGAGCCGGAAGGTCGTCGTGCACCGCCTTCTTTCGGCGAAAACCGTGGACGAACGGATTATGGATATTCTGTCGGGGAAAAGGGAAACCTTCCTGGCATTTGCCAATGAATCGGTGGTCGGAAACATCGACCGCGAGAGAGCAATCGGAGAAGCGGCAGTAGAGAAAATCATTGCGGAAGAGCGCGAGAGATACGGGATTGATAAGAATCCGGACGAAACGACGGAGGATGACGGATGAAAAGAAAGACAGCATTACTGATGGTGTTGATTTTGACGGTGCTTTCCGTCGGATGCGGAAAGACCGATAAGAAGAAGGAGCCCGTAACGTATTCGGTGCGCTTTGAGATGGACGGCGGCAGAAGAGTTTCGGGAAGCCTTCACCAGGAGATTGAAGAGGGTGAGGCAGCCGTAGCGCCGACGCTTGAAAAGGACGGATATGTCTTTGACGGCTGGGACGGACGCTTCGACGAGATCACTTCGGATACGATTATCCGCGCCCGTTGGAAGAAGCTCATTACGGTGTCATTTGACATAAACGGCGGAGATCTTGTAAGCGGTTCGGAGAAAGCTTCTCTGACTGTCGGACAGAAGCCCGTCGCACCGGAAGTAAAGAAGAAGGGTTATACTTTTCTCGGCTGGGAACCGGCGCTTTCCGAGGTCGAAGAGGATACCGTCTTTAAGGCAAAGTGGGAGCGTACCGTGCTGACGCCGGACGGAATTTACGAGAAGCTTTCGGCAAGCATGGTGGAGATTCACACATTTGACAGAAACGGGCAGGGACTCGGGCTCGGGTCCGGCTTCTTCATCGATGACAAGGGCACCGTTCTGACCAATTTCCATGTCATGGAAGGGGCATGCTCGGCCGAAATCATCACCTACGATGACAAGCGTTTCCGTGTGTCCCAGATTGACGGTTTCAGCAAGGATATCGACCTTTGCGTAGTGAAGACCGATGCCGGGGAGACCGTGCCGGTAGAATTGTTTAACGGCGATGTGAAGACCGGGGAGAGCGTTTATACAATCGGAAGCTCCATCGGGCTTACGGGAACGTTCTCTGACGGAATCGTTTCGACGGCGTCGAGAGTCGACAATAACGTAGAATACATTCAGATTACGGCCCCGATTTCAAAGGGTAACAGCGGCGGTCCTTTGGTGAACCGTTACGGCGAGGTAATAGGCGTCAACACATTCCAGTATACGGACGGGCAGAACCTGAACTTTGCCGTTTCCATTAAGGAGCTTGCGAAGATCGACCGCTCGATTGCGACCGAAATCAAAAAGTTCGGAGAGGCTACCGGCAAAGGAACGGAGACGCAGTATACAATCGTCGAGACCGGTGACGAGGGTGAGCTTGTTTACAAGTATGCCGCCTCCATCGAGTGGGAACCGAATAATACCCTGAACAAGGCCAATGAGCTTACGAACGGGGAACTGATGGCGGGGCATCTCGATCCCGAAACGGATGCGGGTGACATTTTCCGCGTGAAGATGACGCGTGCGGGTACATTGGATGTATATCTGATGGCATATTGGGAGGATGACGATTATCTGATTACCGCCCGCCTTCTCGATAAAAACGGGAATGCCGTAAGCGAGACGGCAGTCGGGCGGAAAACGGAAGTGAGCATTTCCGATTTCAATCAGGAGGAAAAGTTCATGATGGCTTCCTTCAGAATCGCTCAGCCCGGAACCTATTATGTACATGTGAGCATTCCGACGGATTTTCCGTATCCGAACGGATGCTATTATCTGACCGGAGCAGAGTGGTATTGATTGCCGTAAAGCGCTCATCCGGACATTCGGGACGGGCGCTTTTCGATTTCAAGAAAAAAGCACATGGGGATATATCCCTATGTGCTTTTTTATGCGGATAACAGGATTTGAACCTGCATGCTTGCGCACCGGAACCTAAATCCAGCGTGTCTGCCAATTCCACCATATCCGCAATTGCACTCATACTACCACATAATTCGGGGAAAAGGCAAGTTTTTATTGAGTTTCTTGCTGATTTTTGGTATAATAATACCTACTATGAAATCGGGACAGTATTGAAAAATGAAACTGAAATATGACTTCTTATTGCGTGATGTCGGAGACAGAGCGGTTGCCGTAGCTGTCGGAGAGGGCTCGGAAAGCTTTCAGGGCATCATCAGCATGAACCGAAGCAGCAAAGCAATCTTTGAAATGCTCAGGGAAGAAACCTCGGAAGAGGAGATTATTCAAAAACTCATGAAACAGTACAACGGAACCGAAGCCTTCTTCCGGGAAGAAATCCGGAAGATGGTGATGAAGCTCAGAAACGGAGGCGTTCTGACAGAATAAGCGGTCCGCCCGGCGGACGATGGGAGGAGCTACATGGCGAAAAGAGTGAATTATTCCGATATCACGGATGATATCCGGAAACTGACCGATATCTGTCGTGAAAACAGCAATATCGATCCTGAATTGTATAACCGCTACGAGGTGAAGAGGGGACTTCGTGACCTGAACGGTAAGGGCGTTCTTGCCGGTCTTACGGAGATCTCCGAAATCCGTACGCTTAAAATAGAGGACGGCGTGGAGAAGCAATGCCCCGGCAAGCTTTTCTATCGCGGCATTAATGTGGAGGATATCGTGAAAGGCTGTGTTTCCGAGAACCGTTTCGGATTCGAGGAAACCGTATACCTTTTGCTGTTCGGTAAGCTTCCGAACAAAGAACAGCTTGCCGATTTCACAAAGCTTTTGGGATATTACCGGACACTGCCGAGCAGCTTTGTCCGCGATGTAATACTGAAGAAGCCGAGCTCGAATATGATGAACGGTCTTTCGAGAAGCGTTCTGACGCTGTATTCCTATGACACGAATCCGGAAGACACTTCTCTTGAGAACGTAATGCGTCAGTGCATTCAGCTGATTTCCATCTTTCCGATGCTTACGGTTTACAGCTATCATGCACACCGCTATTATTATCAGGACGAGGCGCTGATCATTCACCGGCCGAGGACCGACCTGTCGGCAGCGGAGAATATCCTGCATCTGCTTCGTGCAGACAGTCAGTATACCGAGCTTGAGGCCCGCGTTTTGGACATTGCCCTGATTCTTCATGCGGAGCACGGCGGCGGCAATAACTCCACATTTACCACACACGTTGTGACATCCTCCGGAACGGATACCTATGCGGCCATGACAGCGGCTCTCGGTTCTTTGAAGGGACCAAAGCACGGCGGCGCCAATATGAAGGTTGTCGAAATGTTCGCCGACATGAAGGAAAAGGTTTCCGATTGGAACGACGAGGAGGAAGTTGCAACCTACTTACGGGCTCTGCTTCATAAAGAGGCTTTTGACAAAGCAGGACTCATTTACGGCATGGGGCATGCGATTTATTCGGTTTCCGATCCGCGTGCCGTGATGTTCCGCGGCTTTGTCGAAAGGCTTTCCGAGGAAAAGGGCATGCATAAGGAATTTGCCCTCTATCAGCTTGTTGAGGAGCTTGCGCCGAAGGTGATTGCTGCGGAGCGCAAGATCTATAAAGGCGTCAGCGCAAATGTCGATTTCTACAGCGGATTTGCTTATCAGATGCTCGGTCTTCCCGAGGAACTGTATACGCCGATTTTCGCGGTAGCGCGTGTCGCGGGCTGGAGCGCCCACCGGCTTGAGGAATTGATCAATGCCGGAAAGATCATCCGCCCGGCTTATAAGAGCGTCTGTGACGAGCGCGAATACGTTCCGATTGCAGAGCGGTAATACCGTTGCGGGAAGCAACGAGTTTCAGGGGGGAAAAAATATGAATAACCGTAAAACACTTGTCATCATTGCCTTGGCCGTACTGCTGTGCGGCCTTTTGGCGTTTCGCGGAACAAAGGCGGCTTTAATCCGCTGTATGTGATAATTCCGATTACCGTTATCATTTTGGGAGCTGCGATAGCGTCATATGTGATGATGAACAGAAAACAGCCGGCGATACCGGCACAAAAAGAAACTATAGATGAAGGAGAAGATGATTATGAATGAGAACAAAAAAAGCAGTGTAGTAAAAGCCGTATTGATCGGACTTGGGGCAGTTGTGGCATTTGTCATTGCCAACATCGGAGCGATGTTTGTGCTGCTCCGCAAAAATGTTAAGAAGATGAAGGGGAACGAAAGCCAGAACAACGCCGTGCACTCCATCGGTCTCGGCAAGGGGGCTGTTGCGCTTTCGCCCGACACGAATAACGCTTACCTGTCTTGTCTGAACGGACGCCTTGATATCACATTTACCGAAGCTCCGACCCATGACGTAAACATGGACCTGACCTGCATCTGCGGAAAGGTAAATGTCACGGTCCCCGCCTCCATGCGTGTTGTCAGCGATTTGAAGCCCTGCAGCGGCAAAGTGGACGTTGCGTGTGAGACTCCCGATGACGAGAACGCGCCGGCGCTTCGCCTGACCGGAAAGACCTGCCTCGGAAAGGTAGTCGTTCGCAAGTAAGGGCTTAAGAGAAGAATAAGAGGGAGAATTATGAGAAAGAAGAATCATTACCGCCCGGGAAACAGCATAAAGCGGATTTCGATTGCAGTATTGACGTTGCTGTGCTTCCTTGTCGTAATGCGCCCGGAGGCTTTCGCCGGAGGCAGCAAAGATGATTCCGATACGTACATGGTACGAATATGGTCAAGAGGAAGCATTCAAGACAGTGACGGTAAGACCATAAGCGATACCCCGGAAGATTCCCTGCTTCTTCGGATGGAATCCGGGGAAACATATGAAGTGGGATTCTCCACATATGACTTAACCGCAAAACCGGGCACCGTCTTTTATGTTTCGGCGCGTAATTTGAAACGATATACTTTTTATGAAGCTTATACTTTGGATAAGCCGGGTAGCTCGAATTGGCAATATCTTTCCGAAGAGCAAATCCAGGCGATGAACAACGGAGAGGAGTTACGGTTTACAATGCCGGACGGTCCGTTTCTGCTTTGTTTTGTTGTAAAGATAGATGAAAACGTTCCGCTGCTTTCCACACCGACGCCGACTCCGGCGCCCACGCTGACTCCCACCACTACCATAACTCCGACACCCGCGGAGGACGCATGGGACATTACGGTTATAGGCGGACATGCCGAAGATGAGAACAGAAATGTCATCACCTCCGCGAGACCGGGAACGACGGTTGCCGTGATTCATGACGGCAGGGAAGGGAAGTATTTTACATCCTGGATAGCGAACGATTCACCGCTTCCGGAGAATACGCCGGTATTCAAATTTGTCATGCCGAAGCATGCAGTAGAATATCATGCGGTGACCACCCAAAAACAGAAACCGGGTGTGTTGGATTTATATATTTCTCCTTTGACTGTCAGGGAGAACCGTGAGCTTTTCCTCAATGCACTTCTTTCCTTCGATCATTACAGTTATCCCTATTTTGATCTGGACAGGGACGGGAATTTCGATTTGCGTATTCAGGAGGAAGAAGACCGGATCCTGATTTATAAAGAGAAAGGGTACAGCCTCGGGACATCTTATGTATGGAAAGGGTCGCATGCATTCTTAGGACCGATTACCGTCACAACGACAGAAGAAGCGCAACCGGATCTTATACCGACACTGACCGCGGGGGCTTCCATCGAGGATATCCCGTCACCGTATGTACCGACGGGGTTTCCTTACGGTTCGGATAAGGTTTCCAAGACCGATTCCGGGGACGACGGTACATTTAATTACAGAATTCTGATTATCGTTCTCGCCGTCCTCGGTATACTCGGGCTTATCATACTGGTCGGCGTGAAAATAAAGAAAACTCCGCCCGCCGATTCCGGCAACAATGATATGGACGACTGGAGAAAGGAAAGAGTAATCTTAAATGCCGGCAGCGGTTCCGAGATTATTCTTACGGAGAGTCAGGAGTCTTCAAACGAAAACGAGGCGGATGACAGTAAGAACGGAGATTCCGAATAAACAGCAGTCGGTAGCGAGGCTGAGAGGAGATCTTGATGAAGAATAGTATGACATGGCGCCTGTTGATTGCGCTGATTCTGATTTGCATTCCTGTCGCATTACGTAGCAGTGCAATGGCAAATGAGGACAAAGAATATCCGATAACCGTCGACGGCGGGCATGCCGAGGATTTGAACGGCAATGTCATTACCTCTGCCAAACCCGGCACTTCTTTTCAGGTCGTTCCCGATGACGGAAACGGCAGGTATTGGACAAAGTGGGAGTCAGAGGAGCAGATTAAAGAGAACACTTATATCTTTTGGCATATCATGCCCAGTCATGAAGTGCGATTCACGGCACAGACGGTAAGCAAGCGAAAGGATATTGTTATTGATTTGACTGTGCCGCAAGTTTCATTCACCGGCGAGGACGCTGCGCTTTTGAAGAATGCCCTGATTGCATATGCAGGTACAACAGCTGCTTTCGGTACTTATGATTTCGACGGAGACGGCACTTCTGATGTGAGCATTGAAAACCGGAAGGGTGAAACCGTATTCGTCAGCAGAGCGAATGAAGTGCGGGGCCGTTATTATGGGGATGAGGGGCTGCGGTACAGTCTCGGAACAGCTTATACGCTTTCTATTCCGCGTGGAGAGGTCGGAACGGTTCGGTTTTACGTTAACAATGAAAAAAGCGAATACCCGGTTTTGGATCGCACTTCGAAGCTGTATTCCATTACGGTGAAAGGCGGAACCGCTGATTATACGGAAGCAATTCCCGGAAGAGTCATAAGAGCAAAGGCTTCTTTCCCGGAACATTTCTATTTGAAAGAAACCCTGGTTACGGGACTTACGGACAGTACCTTTCCTTATAGCCGGTTAGACGCCCTGTCGCGCAGGGAAGGAATCGATTTTCTGATGCCGCCGCGAAACGTCACCGTGACATTTGTCACAGCGCCGCAGGAACCGCTTATCATTGCTTTTGACAAGGGTTTGTTCCAATGGACTCCGGAAGATTTCGAAGAGGTAGAAGAGGCAATAAAACAGGCTTCCGGATGCCAGAGCGGCGTCAGAGCGGGAATATACGGATTTGACTTTGATGACGATTTCAGTGTGGACATTGAAATAAACCGGGAAACCGGAGCGGTCATCGTTCACAGGACTCCTTATACCGAACGGAACAGAGAAAGCCATTTCGGGGGAACGGTGCAATACGGCCGGGCAAAGTATTGGCCGGTCGACATTGTGTTTCCGGATTATGCGAGCATTACGCTGACCCCGACGCCGACAACGGAGTCGGAAGCAACAGCAACGCCGTCCCCGAGTGAGGCGTTGACCGAAGCGCCTACGGAAGAAGCTATTTCGACTCCGACGTCGTATGTTAAAGAGGACGGGAAGAAAGAAAATCGGGGTAATGTTGCACTCAGAATCACCCTGATTGCCTGCGGCGTGTTTTTGTTCTGCGCGCTGTTTGTCTGGCTTATCGTGCGGCTTAAAAAGGGCGGGTCCCGGAACCAGGCCGGTTCATACGGCAATTGGAACGAAGACCGTGTCACGATCGATTCGAGCAGCGGCGCGATGAGGCAAAAGAAGATAAACCCGGATGCCTTGGACATTGAACCGGAGGATGACGGTGACAATGATAATCCGGGCAGTATCGTATAAGCCATTGTATTTGTCAAAGGAAAAAAGTAATATAAAATTATCTATCGCGTAAAAGGAGGATTTCCCTTGATTAAAAAGAATCTGAGCATCAACACCCAAAAGAAAGGCGCGACCATCAAAAAGGAGATTTACGGACATTTTTCAGAGCATTTGGGACGCTGCATCTACGGCGGAATCTATGTCGGAGAGGATTCCGATATCCCGAATACGAGAGGACTTCGTAACGACGTTTTGCAGGCGTTGAAGGATATGGCGATTCCGGTGCTCCGCTGGCCGGGCGGCTGCTTTGCGGACGAGTATCACTGGAGAAACGGCATCGGACCGAAGAATGAGCGTGTCACGATGATCAATACGAACTGGGGCGGCGTAACCGAGGACAACAGCTTCGGAACGCACGAGTTCATGGATTTGTGCGACCTGATCGGATGTGAGCCGTACATCAGCGGTAACGTAGGAAGCGGGACCGTGCGTGAGATGTCGGAGTGGATTGAATATATCACGAGCGGCAATATCTCCCCGATGACCGATCTTCGTAAGGAGAACGGACGTGAGGAGCCCTGGCACCTGAAATACCTCGGAATCGGTAATGAAAACTGGGGCTGCGGCGGCTTTATGACGCCCGAATACTATGCAAACCAGTACCGTCAGTTCCAGCAGTTCTGCAAGGACTACGGCGACAATAAACTGTTTAAGATTGCCTGCGGCCCGAACGGCGACGATACCGCCTGGACTGAGAAGCTGATGAGCATGATCAATCCGATGATTGCCGGTGCTATCAGCCTGCATTTCTATACGATCCCGACCGGAAACTGGAACGATAAGGGCAATGCGACCGGTTTCAGCGAGGAACTGTATCACAGAACGATTCGTGAGACGCGCAGAATCTCGCCGATCATCGAAAGCCATCTTGCCGTCATGGACCGTTACGATCCAGAGCACAGAATCGGTCTTTGCGTGGACGAGTGGGGATGCTGGTACAATGTTGAGGAAGGCACCAATCCGGGCTTCCTATATCAGCAGAACACAATGCGTGACGCCATCGTGGCTTCCGTGAACCTGAACATCTTCAACAACCGCGCAGACCGCATCGTCATGGCCAACATCGCGCAGGTTGTTAATGTGCTTCAGTCCGTCATTCTGACCGAAGGACCGAAGATGCTTAAGACACCGACCTACCATGTATTCAGCATGTACAAGGATCATCAGGGTTCTACACTTGTAGAATCTCTGATGTCCGATTCCACCTTCGACCATGAAGGCATTTCTTATCCGGACCTTTCCGTTTCTTCTTCCGTTAAGGAGGACGGCACGCTGTTCGTGACGCTTTCGAATGCAAACCTGAAGGAGTCTTATCAGATTAACACGCTGATCGATGCTGCCTACAAAAAGGCAGAGGCAAGAATCCTCACCGGCGCCATGGACGACCACAATACCTTCGAGAATCCCGATTTTGTTGCGGATGTTGCCTATAACGGCGTTACGCTGCAGGGTGACAGTGCCGAAATCACGCTTCCTCCGTGCAGCGTCGTAACGGTTACGTTTAAGAAGTGATCCGGGGCTTTCGATGATGGACAGTAACACCTCCCCGAATTCCGCCGTTATGAAGATTCCCTGCAGAAGGTGTCTCATGGAAGGCGTCCGAAAAGAGGATATTCTTCAGAAAATCGGTGAATACCTGGATGCCCTGCCGGCAGAAGAAAGAACTCCGGCAGAGCTGTATCAGGCCCGCCTTTTGATCTGCGAAACATGTAAAAGAATGGAGAACGGCCTTTGTAAGGAGTGCGGCTGTTTCGTTCTCTACCGGGCAGGGAAAAAATCCTCGGATTGTCCGATTGGATGCTGGAATCCGGCCGAAAATGACAAATAATACGTAAATTCAGCCACGAAATAAAAACATCAAACCCGCTCGGGAATGCTATTGTTTTTTGTAAAAGGATATGATACTATTGCAGAAATTACGTTTTGAAGCGAGGGAGATCACATGGCGAAAGTTTATGTTTTTTTGGCTAACGGCGTAGAGGAAATCGAGGCACTCGCGGTTGTCGATATTCTTCGAAGAGGCGGCCTTGATGTCGTAACGGTTTCCGTAACCGGAAAGAAGGAGATTCAGGGTTCCCACGGCATAGCATTTTCCGCGGATGCCCTTTTTGATGAGGACGGCTTTGAGGACGGTGACATGGTAGTTCTGCCGGGCGGCGGCAGAGGAACCAACGCTTTGATGGCGCATGAGGGGCTTCGGAACCTTCTGATGGCTTATCGGGATGAAGATAAGTATATCACGGCCATCTGCGCGGCACCGAGCGTACTCGGAATGAACGGCCTTTTAAAGGGACGGAAAGCGACCTGTTACCCGGGCTTCGAGGACAAGCTTCTCGGGGCGAAGGTAAGCACCGATCCGGTTGTTCAGGACGGCAACATCATCACCGGAAAAGGCATGGGCGTTGCGATTCCGTTCGCACTGAAGCTTCTGTCCGCATTTTCCCCGGAGGAAGCCGAGAAGGTCGGAAAAGCAATTCAGTTTACAGCCTGAGTTATTGTAATAATATTTGTCAGAAAAGCAAAATCCCGCGGAAATCGGAGGCATTTGCCCCGGTTCCGCGGGATTTTTCCGTTACCGGGGCGAAAACTGTTGGATTTTCCGTTCCGAATGGTGTATGATAAAGGATAAGATACCGGTTTTCCCCCGTAGGGGGAAATGTGACGGCAAACCCGAATGCAGACTCTCGCCTGTGGCACGGGAGACGATCGGAGAAGGGAAACAAAATGGCGAATACGGACAATGGGGAAAAAAGAATACAGCAGCTGGAACAGGAGCTGGAAATCGAACGGCAGAAATATCGCATCATTTCCGGCATGGTGAAATGCGGACTTTGGGAGTACACCGTTTCCACCGGCATTCTGGTACAGTGCAGACTCGGGGAAGGAATGGGAGAGAAAGACCGTCTCCGCATTTCCAATTTCCGAGAGAGCATGCTGAACGCCGGTCTGATCTATGCGGAGGATCTTCCGGTTTTCGAAAGCCTTTGCAAGAGCATGCAGAACGGTGACGAGGCATTTTCCTATGACATCCGTTCCTATGTCGACGCCGGAAAGACCGTCTGGCTTCGGTACGAAGGATATACGGTATTCAACAGCAAAGGCATCGCGGCCAAGGTTATGGGGCGTACCCTTAACGTGGACGAAGAGAAGAAGAGCGAGATGGTTACGGTCAAGGAAGCCGACCGGGACAGCGTCACGGGTCTTCTGACCGAGAATGCCATCCGCGAAAAGCTTGAGGGCTGGGTGAAGTCCAGTTCGGAAACGGATCGATTCGCGTTTTTCCTGATGGAGGTTGACGAATTCAGCACGATCACGGATACGTACGGCCACGCTTACGGGGAATATGTGCTTGAGAAGCTGGCGGGCGGCCTCGGTTCCGTATTTCTCGATACGGACGGGCTTGCGCACATCAACGACGACGAGTTCGTCATGCTGAAAAAGCAGATCCGCACGGCGGCCGAGGTTTACACAATCGCCAGAACCGTCGGTAAGACCGCAGAGCGGATTGAACTGAAGAAGGGCGGCACGCTTTCCGTCAGCATGGGTGTTGCCATCTTCCCGAACGACGGCCGGGATTATACGACTTTACATAAACGCGCCGAGGCGGCTTTAGAGGCAACCCGCCGCAACCCGGACAGCAACTGCACGATTTACGACGAGTCGCTTGAAATGCATAAGATGTACCGTCCGGCGAAGGAGCAGCCGAAACCGGAAACCGATAAGACCGAGGCCCGCAAGATCGTCGAGCATGAGCAGCAGGCCCAGTACGGTCCCGTAGAACGGAACATCGTGAACCGCGTATTTGACATGCTTGCAGAAGGCGGCACCGGCGAAGAGGACCTTGTGGAGATCTTCGGAGAGATTGGCAAATACTACGGTTACCGTCGCATTTATGCCGTCATCATCGACCCGCAGGAGCAGCAATTGTGGCTGCGTTACAACTGGGATGCGGAAGGCGCCGGCAAGGATAAGGCTTTTGAGGAAGTTCTTCGCGGAGCGAGAAGAGAACTGACGGACCGTTTCACAAACGAGCCTGCATTCATCTGCACGAATTCCGCGCAGCTCGGCATTAAGCTTCCGGAGGAGCTTGCAGAGAAGTATCCGGACTGCTCGCTGTTCCAGTATGCGGTAGTGGATCGGGCAGATACGTTCGCTTACCTCACATTTGTCAAAGAGGTGAACGGAAACTGGACCAAGGAAGAACAGGACATTCTGATTCATATCGGCAGGCTGCTCGGCATCTTCATCGACCGTGCGAGAAGCCGCGAACTGCTGGACCGTGAGGTTCGCTACGGCAGAGCCATCATCGAGAACCAGCAGATTACCAATTACGCCATCCGCCCGGATACGTTCGAGCTTGTATATGTCGGCGACTATACCGGACGTCAGTATCCGGAAGCCCATTCCGGCGAGCACTGCTTCGAGGCCATCATGGGACGGAGCGAGCCGTGCCCGAACTGCCCGGTTGCCGGCCTTACGAAGAAGACGAGAGTATTCACGACCGAGTCTTATTACGAGAAGCAGAAACGCTGGATTTCCACGACAGCTTCGGTTGTCGGGGAAGAGGAAGGCGAGGAAGGCCATGTGCTTCTGTGCTGGTCTGACGTGACCGACTTCGTGGAGCGCGTGAGAAACCGCGACGCGCTGACCGGACGCCTGACGATTGAGAAGTTCGAGGAAGAGGCCAACCGTTTCGTTTCCGAGCATACCAAGGCAAGCGAGTGCTTCGTTTCCTTTACGTTCCCGCAGTTCGGCGATCTGAACGATGTATGGGGCTATTCGGTTTGTAACGAGATTCTGAAGGTGTTCACCGGAACGCTGAATTCCTTCCTGAAAGCCGACGAGCTGTTCGCCCGCGTGAACGGAGCCGATTTCATGCTGATGCTTTCCTACGACGACCGGGAGCGCACGGAAGCCAGAATTTCGATGATGATGGAGTCCGCGCATACCGCGGTCATCCGCCTCTATCCGGACATGCAGTTAAATGTATGGTGTGGCATTTACCGCTTTGCAAACCGTGAGGATAGCGTGCCGGAGGCCATGGACCGCGCGAAGATTGCAAGGCGCAGCATCGGAAGCATGCAGGATGCACCGACCGTGGCGGTCGTTTCCTTTACCGAGGACCTGAAGACCGTGAACAGCTTCCGCGATTTCGTGGAGCACTCCATGCGCGATGCGATGAGCAACCGCGAGTTTAAGGTATTCTTCCAGCCGAAGCGTAACAGCGAAGGCGAGATTGCCGGCGCAGACGCTCTGGTTCGGTGGATTACCGCGGAAGGACAGGTCATCGAGCCCTGCTCGTTCCAGCCGATCTTCGAGGAGAACGGCTTCGTTACCGAGCTTGACTATTACGTGCATAAGGAAACCTGCAGGCTGCTTCGCGAGTGGCTTGACGGAGGCGCGGAACCGCCGATGATTTCGCTTCATCTGTCATGGCAGTACCTGTTCAGCTCCGATTTCATGAGCCGTACGAAGTTCCTTTCGGAGCGCTACAGCATTCCGGCAGGATCCGTGGAAATCGTCATTCCGGACGGCGAACTGAACGCCGAGAATCTGAACACCGCGATGACGATTCTGCAGGGGCTTCAGCACATCGGATACTATGTGGACATCGATTCCTATCTGGCCAAATGTGCCATGAACGCGCTGCCGAAAGACCTGCCCGCCGGAATCGTTCGGCAGAACCCCACTTACGCGATGATTCTTCAGGCAATGGAGCAGAGAAAACTGAACGCTCCGATGCCTCCGGAGGATTTCGAATCCCTTCTTTCCGACAGGAAAAACGCCGGTTCCCGCAAAGAAAAATAAGGCTGGATTTTATACGGGGCTTGTGCTATAATAATTACTCGTGAGTTTGAACAAGGAGGATTACCGTAATGGGTTATCAAGTTGAAGATTTGGGCAAGAACATGGTAAAGCTGACGATTACCTGCGCTGCTGCCGATTTTGAGGAAGCCTGCAAGAAGGCATTTCAGAAGAATAAGGACAAACTGAACATTCAGGGTTTCCGGAAAGGTAAGGCACCTTATGCCATCGTTACCAAGATGTACGGAAAGTCGATGTTTTATGAGGATGCTGCCAATATCCTGATTCCGGAGGCTTATGACGAGGCTGCAAAGAACTGCGGCATCGAGATCGTATCCCGTCCCGAGATTGACGTTACCGAGATCGGCGAGGGCAAGGATTTCGTATTTACCGCTACCGTAGCCAAAAAACCGGAAGTTACGCTCGGCGAGTACAAGGGTTTAACGGTTGACAAGATTGAGATTTCCGTTTCCGATGAGGAGATTGAGGAAGAGCTTAAGAAGACGCAGGAGCAGAACGCCCGCGAGATTAACATCGAGGATCGCCCCGTACAGGACGGCGACACCGCTGTAATCGATTACGAAGGATTCTGCGACGGTGTGGCATTTGCCGGAGGCAAGGGCGAGAATCATCCGCTTGTTATCGGTTCCCACAGCTTCATCGACGGCTTCGAGGATCAGCTGATCGGTAAGAGCATCGGTGAAGAGTGCGACGTAAACGTTACCTTCCCCGAGCAGTATCATGCCGAGGAGCTTGCCGGAAAGCCCGCTGTATTCAAGTGTAAGGTAAATGCCATCAAGGCGAAGGAACTTCCGGAGCTTGATGACGAGTTTGCAAGCGAGGTTTCCGAGTTTGATACCCTTGCGGAGTACAAAGAAGACATTAAGAAGAACCTGACCGAGAAGAAGGAGAAGGAAGCCAAGACCAAGAAGGAAGACCAGGCTGTCGAGAAGGCTGTTGCCAATGCGACGATGGAGGTTCCGGAGGCCATGATTCAGTCCACGCAGGAGCAGATGGCGGAGGATTTCGCTTACCGTCTGCAGTCCCAGGGTCTGAAGCTTGAGCAGTACTTCCAGTTCACCGGTCTTAACCAGAAGACATTCCTTGAGCAGATGAAGCCTCAGGCCGAGAAGAGAATCAATACCCGTCTCGTTCTCGAAGCCATCGTAAAGGCCGAGAACATCACGGTTTCCGATGAGGAGATTGAGGAAGAACTCAAGAAGATGTCCGAACAGTATCATATGGAGATTGATAAGATTAAGGAGTACATGGGCGAGGAGAACCTCAAGAACATGACTCTCGATCTTGCCTGCGGAAAGGCCGTTACGCTTGTAGCGGACAGTGCCGTTGAGGCGTAATCAGTCGCTTAGTTCATGAAGGAGAAAGAGATGAGTTTAGTTCCCTACGTCATTGAACAGACGAGCCGCGGTGAGCGGTCCTATGACATTTACTCGAGACTTCTGAAGGATCGTATCATTTTCCTCGGCGAGGAAGTGAACGAAGTAACGGCGAGCCTTGTGGTTGCGCAGCTGCTTTTCCTGGAGTCCGAGGATCCGACGAAGGATATCTGCCTTTACATCAACAGCCCCGGCGGTTCCGTTACCGCGGGCATGGCGATTTACGACACGATGCGTTACATCAAATGTGATGTTTCGACGATTTGTGTCGGAATGGCTGCCAGCATGGGCGCATTCCTTCTGGCCGGCGGAACGAAGGGCAAGAGACTGGCTCTTCCGAATTCCGAAATCATGATTCATCAGCCTCTCGGCGGAGCGCAGGGTCAGGCTACCGAGATTGAAATCGCGGCAAAGCACATCCTGCAGACGAAAGAGAAGCTGAACCGCATGCTTGCGGAGAACTGCGGAAAGGATTACGACATTGTTGCTGCCGATACCGACAGAGACAACTGGATGACCGCAGAGGAAGCCGTTGCATACGGTCTGATTGACAGAGTTATCACGAGCCGATAGGCATCGATAAGGAGATTTCGAATGGCGAAAAAGGACACGACAGGCTGCTGTTCCTTCTGCGGCAAATCTCAGGACGAAGTCCGCAAACTGATTGTGGGTCCGAACAATGTGCGCATCTGTGATGAGTGCATCGAGATTTGCGAGGATATCCTCAGAGAGGATACCTACCCGGAGAAGGACGATGGCAGCGCGTTTACCGAAGACAGCATCAATCTTGTGAAGCCTGTTGAAATGAAGGCTTTTCTGGATGAATATGTCATCGGTCAGGACGAGGCCAAGAAGACCCTTTCGGTCGCTGTTTACAACCACTATAAAAGAGTGCTGGCGAAGAAGAACCTTGATGTGGAGCTTCAGAAGAGCAACATCCTTCTGATCGGTCCCACGGGTTCCGGAAAGACTTATCTTGCACAGACGCTTGCCAAGAAGCTGAATGTTCCGTTCGCGATTGCCGATGCCACGGCGCTGACCGAGGCCGGTTATGTGGGCGAGGATGTTGAGAATATCCTTCTCAAAATCATTCAGGCTGCCGATTACGATATGGAGCGCGCCGAGCACGGCATCATCTATATTGACGAGATTGACAAGATTACCAGAAAGAGCGAGAATACCTCGATTACCCGTGACGTATCCGGTGAAGGCGTCCAGCAGGCACTCCTCAAGATTCTTGAAGGAACCGAAGCGAGCGTGCCTCCGCAGGGCGGCAGAAAGCATCCCCAGCAGGAAATGTATCACATCGATACGACGGATATCCTTTTCATCTGCGGCGGCGCATTTGACGGTCTTGAAAAGATTGTCGAAGCCAGAATCGGGCAGAAGTCCATCGGCTTCGAGGCCGATGTGCAGGGCGGAAAGAAGGAGAATATCGGAGAGCTGTTCCGCCAGGTCCTTCCGCAGGATTTGGTAAAGTTCGGAATGATTCCGGAGTTTGTCGGACGTGTGCCGGTCATCTCCGCGCTTGACATGCTGGACGAGGAGGCACTTGTGAGAATTCTCACGGAGCCCAAGAATGCCATTACCCGCCAATATGAGGAAATGTTCCGCTTAGACGGCGTGGAACTTGAATTTGATCCCGAAGCGATCCGGGAGATCGCCCGCAGAAGCTGTGAGCGGAAGACCGGCGCCAGAGGACTCAGGGCCATCATGGAATCCATCATGCTTGACCCGATGTATGAAATCCCTTCCGAGGAGAATGTCGTTCGTTGCATCATCACGAAAGAGGCTGCCGACGGTAAGGAGAAACCCGTAATGATTCGGGTCGCTGAAGAGCCTGAAAAACAGGACGAAACCGCATAAAACGAAAGAGTCTGCTCTCAATCGGGCAGACTCTTTCCAACTTGTCGGATGACAGTCATCCGAAACAGGGAGAGAAAATGGATTACGATATGAGCCAGAAAATCTATTCGCTGATTCCCTCGGCTGAGGTCGCATTTCCCGGAATCGTAATATCGATGGAAGTCGACGGAAATACCGGGTTTAGTGCGGACAACCTCAAAAAGTACGTGGGACGGCATGTCTTTGTGACACTTCGCAAGAACAAGACATGGCCGGTGCATACCGAGGACGTATGTGCGACCGGCTGCGTGTCTTTGGTGGCTGGAGTCGAGAACCTTCCGAACCATGTCTGCCGTGTCATTTTAAAGGGTGAATTCCGCGCGAGAAGCCTTCGCGTGTTTGAAGATACGGAAGAGCCGAAGGCATTGGTCATTCCTTTTCCGATGGAGGAGAGCGACCTTTCCGACAACGAAAAGGAAGCCATGCTTCGTTCGCTTAAGGAGTATGTGTACCGCTTCGTGAGCGTGGCGAAGAAGATGCCCGGCGAGACGAAAAAGCGTCTTACCGAGGGTGTGACGCTTGAGGATCTGATTGACCGGATCATTGCATCGGTTCCGATTCCGCCGGGATTCAGGCAGGCGATTCTCGAGGCGGACGATCTGACCGAGCAGTTCCGCGTCATCGGAAAAGTGCTTCTTGATGAGACGGAGATTCTGTCAATCCGGCAGGATATCGACGCAAGGCTTCAGCAGACGCTTGAGAAGAACCAGAAGGACTATGTGCTTCGCGAACAGATGAAGACGATTCGCTCCGAGCTCGGTGAGGGAACGGAAGAGGAAGCCGATGTCTTTCTTAAAAAGACGGAGGAACTGACCGCTTCCGAGGAAATCAAGAAAGCCATCCGCAACGAAATCAGACGTTTTCAGAATATGGGACAGAGCAGCAGTGAGGGGCAGGTCATCCGAAGCTACATCGAGACACTGCTTGCGCTTCCGTGGGACAAAACCGCGGAGGACAGCACCGATTTGAAGCGCGCCGAGGAGATTTTGGAGCGCGACCATTACGGTCTTACAAAGATTAAAGAAAGAATCATGGAATTCCTTGCGGTCAAGGAACGGATCAGCAATGCCGAGGCACCGATTCTGTGCCTGGTAGGTCCTCCCGGAACCGGCAAGACTTCCATTGCAAAAAGCATTGCGGAAGCGATGAACCGTCCGTATGTACGCGTCTGCTTGGGCGGCGTACGGGACGAGGCGGAGATTCGCGGACACAGAAGAACCTATGTTGCTTCGATGCCCGGTCGCATCGTGAACGGTCTGAAGCAGGCAGGTGTGAAGAATCCTTTGATGCTTCTTGATGAGCTTGATAAGCTCGGAAGCGATTACAAGGGCGATCCTTCCGCCGCGCTTTTGGAGGTCCTTGACAGCGCGCAGAACAGCCGCTTCATAGACCACTATGTTGACCTTCCGGTCGACCTCAGCAACATTGTTTTCATTGCTACGGCAAATACGACGGATACGATTCCGAGACCGCTTCTCGACCGTGTCGAGGTGCTGGAGCTTGACAGCTATACCGAGAATGAGAAGGTTCATATCGCAAAGGGCTATCTTGTTCCGAAGCAGTTGAAGGCGCACGGCATCACGGCGAAAGAGGTGGCATTTTCCGAAGCCGCCATTCGGGACATGATTCGCTTCTATACAAGGGAGGCGGGCGTGCGTGAGCTGGAGCGTGTCATCGGAAAGGTGTGCCGAAAGGTCATCCGGAAGCACGCCGGCGAGGAGAATCCCGGCAAGGAGAATGTCAGCAGAAAGAATCTGACGGATTATCTCGGCATCTACCGCTACCATGACGTTGAGCGCGTGAAGAAGCCGCAGGTCGGCATCGCAAGAGGTCTTGCGTGGACGGCAGTCGGCGGTACGACCCTGGAGATTGAAGTCAATGCCCTTAAGGGAACCGGGCGGATCGGCATGACCGGACGGCTCGGAGAGGTGATGCAGGAATCTGCGAGCGCGGGAATCAGTTACATCCGCTCCGTTGCGGACCGCTATTCGCTGCCGGAGGATTACTTCGAGAAGCATGACATTTTCATTCACATTCCGGAGGGCGCGGTGCCGAAGGACGGACCGAGTGCCGGCATCACGATTGCGACAGCCGTACTTTCGGCGGTGACCGGAATCCCGGTGGATTCCGAGCTTGCCATGACCGGTGAGATTACGATGCGCGGACGGGTTCTGCCGATCGGCGGTCTTAAGGAGAAGATGCTTGCCGCGAAGAAGGTCGGAATCAATAAGATTCTCGTGCCCGACGACAACCGCGAGGATGTCAGCGAGATTTCGGAAGAGATTCGTGAAGGCATGGACATTCGCTTCGTGACGGATATGGGACAGGTGCTTAACGAGGCATTTGTCAGATAGAAAGGAGCAGCAGATGATTATCAAATCGGCCGAGCTGGAAACCGTTTGCGGTGTTACCAGCAAGCTGCCTGACAATCAAATGCCGGAGTTCGCATTTGTCGGAAGATCGAATGTCGGCAAATCGTCTCTGATCAATAAGCTGGTGAACCGAAAGGCACTTGCCAGAACCTCCCAGCAGCCCGGAAAGACGCAGACGATCAACTATTTCCGGCTGAACGATTCGTTCTATTTCGTGGATCTTCCGGGGTACGGTTACGCGAAGGTTTCGAAGGAACTGCAGGCCAAATGGGGCAAGATGATCGAGCGGTATCTGCTGAAATCAAAGCAGCTTAAGCTGATCTTTCAGCTGGTAGACATTAGGCACGAGCCGAGCGCGGGAGATAAGCAGATGCACGACTGGATTGCGGCAAATAAGCTTCCGTCGATTGTGCTTGTCACGAAGGCCGACAAGGTAAGCCGAAGCCAGATCAGTAAGCAGCTTGCCATGATTCGAAAGGAACTGAAGCTGAAAGCTTCCGACCGGCTGATTGCGTGCTCGAAGGAAACCGGGCTCGGGTTTGACGAGGTCTGGGGCGTGATGGAAGAGTACCTGAACGAGACCGGGGAAGAGAGTCCGGAAGAGGGAAGTCCGGTAGCGGGCAGGGTGGATAATTGATGTAGGAAGTTCTTGTGTGGTACTCATCGGAAGAAATTCTTCCGGTGGGTACCATTTTTTATTTGCAGGATGGTAGTTTGTGGTATCCGATTGCAGAATGAAAAGGTGAAAAACCGCCTAAGCACCGAAAAAGAAAAAACGGGAAATCGCGTCAGCGATTTCCCGCAGTAACAAACTTCAATTCAGTTATTTTGCCTCCGGAGATTCCTTCTTCGCAGCTTCCACTACGCCGCTTGCAAGACCTGCAATGCCCTGAATTTCGGAAGGAATGATGATCTTCGTGGACTTGCCGTCGGCAGCCTTGGCAAATGCCTCAAGGCTCTTTAAGCGAAGCACGGGATCGCTCGGAGAAGCTTCGTTCAGGAAACGAAGACCGTCGGCGTTAGCCTTCTGTACGCGAAGGATGGCTTCTGCCTGACCTTCTGCCTCGCGGATTGTAGCTTCCTTCTTGGCTTCCGCTCGGAGAATGGCAGCTTCCTTTTCGGCCTCGGCCTCAAGGATGGCAGACTGCTTTTTACCTTCTGCAACAAGAATCGTGGACTTCTTTTCACCTTCTGCGATGAGGATCGTCTCACGGCGTTCACGCTCTGCCTTCATCTGCTTCTCCATGGCATCACGGATGGCGGTAGGCGGCATGATATTTTTCAGCTCCACACGGTTGACCTTGATGCCCCAAGGGTCAGTAGCTTCATCGAGGGAGATGCGCATCTTGCCGTTGATGATTTCACGGGAGGTAAGCGTTGCATCGAGCTCGAGGTCACCGATGATGTTACGAAGCGTCGTTGCGGTCAGGTTCTCGATGGCCATCATCGGGTTCTGCACGCCGTAAGCGAAGAGTTTCGGGTCGGTAATCTGGAAATAAACGACGGTATCGATCTGCATCGTTACGTTATCCTTCGTGATAACGGGCTGCGGAGGGAAATCCACAACCTGCTCCTTCAATAAAACGCGAAGGGCAATGCGGTCGATGAAAGGCCATTTCCAATGAAGACCAACGCTCCAGGTGTCCTGGTAAGCGCCGATACGCTCGATGATGAAAGCCTGTGCCTGCGGAACAACCTTCAGGCAGGAAGCCACGAAGATGATAGCGACAATCACAGCGACAACGACCCAGAGCGTCGGATTGCTCCAGTCAAATTCGGTTTCGGTAAGAAAACTTAACATAGAGATACCCCCTTATGATTTGTTTTTGATAACGAGCTTGACACCTTCTACTTTTTCAACGGTCACGAGATCGCCTGCGGCAAATCCCACGTTGTCGTCAAAACTGCGTGCTGCCCATTCCATTCCGTCAATCTTTACGCGGCCGGTTCCCGCGAAGTTGTCCACCTGTTCGATGACGCGCGCGGTCTTGCCGACAACGGCCTCGACGTTGGTTTTCACTCTCCGGCGGTTGAAGCGCTTCAGGGCGGACGGCCTTACAAAGAAGAACAGGGCAAATGATACAACGCAGAAGACAATGATCTCTGCCGGCCGGTTGTCAAAGATCAGGCTGACAACGGTAGCGCAGAGAGCGCCGCCTGCAAACCAGATTGTGGTCAGCATGAAAGTGATTCCTTCAACGATCAGCAATACGAGGAACAGACCCAGCCAAAACCACGGATACATAGTGTTTTACCCCCTTTTCTGCATGCTTTTTACCTTCTATTGATCGGTCTTGCCGGAAGGCGTGTCTCCGAGCAGGACGTTGATCACATAAGCATAAATGTCGGCATTTTTCTGCCGCCAGTGCGAACACACGGTGCGGGCATTGTCTTCGGAAGGAACGCTCAGGCGGATTTCAATCACCGGCGTGTCACGCTCCACAACCTTGAGCTCGCAAAGGTATTCGTTCTTGCGGACCTCGTAATAATCCGCAAAGTTGGAAACCTCCTCACGAAGAGAGTACTTCTTCTCGCTTAAGAACATGTCGATGTCGTCCCGGATGTTACGGGAGATGTTCTTATAAAAGAAGGAGAGGGTTTCCTTTCCCTCGGTCGTAATGCGATAGAGGGAATTGTTCTTCGTCTCCTGAAGACTGATATAACCGTCGTCGACAAGATCCGAAAGAACCTGCTGTACCGTAAAGAAGTTCGTGTATTCCTTTTCGGTGATGAAATCCGCAAGCTGGGAATTGGTCAGCGGAAAATCCACACGGTCCAGCATATAAAGGATAATCAGTTTATAGAGCATTAATGCTTCGGGCTGCATAGAAGACTCCTTCCGATAAACGGAATCCGGATATACAAAGAGGCTGTTGCACTAAGTACAACAGCCTCCGAAAACGCTGGTTACTGGGGCAGTCCGGAAGGAGTAGACATTCCGAGGCTTGCCTTGAGGGCTTCAAGCTCAGCATCCACATTCGGATCGTTAACGTACTTGGCGGTGAGATCCTTGATGGAATTGGTGGGATTGGAAGCATTCAGCTCGGCAACGGCCTGAGCCTTATCCAGTCTCTTGTTGGCAAGCTGCTCATAACGCTCGAAGCTTGCAATGGAGTTGTTGGCGCTCGTTACGCTGGAGGTCATCTCGTTGATGCGCTCCTGAGCCTTTGCAACGGCAATCTTGCCCTTGATGGTTTCCTTACGGAACTCGAGCTCTTTGATGTCGCTTGTGAGCTTATCGTGCATATCGCGCATCTTCTGGGAATTGTCATGCGCAATTGCGTAATTGGCCTGAAGATCGGTGAGCTTTGCGGTAAGTCTGTTCTTCTCGGCGAGGAATCTTCTGGCATCATCCTCATTGCCGGCGGTAAGAGCCTTAACGGCGTAGCTCTGCATCTTGTCGATGCTTGCCTGACACTCATCTACCTGACGCTTGCAGGCTTTCTCCTGAGCCATAACGGAAGCGGTTTCCTGCTTAACCTTAACCAGGTCGTCGTTCATGTTGCGCAGGCACTGGTCAATCATCTTCTCAGGATCCTCTACTTTATCGAGAAGAGCGTTGATGTTCGCAGACATAATGTCTTTGAATCTGGATAAAATACCCATATATACATTCCTCCAAACGAGTCTTTTTGTTCGGAAAACCCGACTGTACTTATTTTAGTATATTTGAGGTTGATAGTCAAGAGGAAAAAGGTAAAAAATATTTACACTTGTGCCTGCAGGGATTCTGTTATATAATCTAACCGAGGAAAATGCCATGAGAAAGGCTTTGCTATGTGGATTGCTGACGGATGGAAGGAATACGAGGTGCTGGACGCCTCGTCAAAAGAGAAACTGGAACGCTGGGGCGAGTACCTGCTGATTCGTCCGGACCCGCAGGTTCTGTGGAATACGGAAAGGAAGCATTACGGCTGGAGAAAGCCGAATGCGCACTACCACAGAAGCAGCAAGGGCGGCGGAGAGTGGGAGTTTTTCGACCTGCCGAAGGTATGGGAGATTTCCTATAAAGAATTGCGTTTCCGTCTGCAACCTTTTAACTTTAAACACACCGGGCTGTTTCCGGAGCAGGCGGCCAACTGGGATTGGTTCTCGGAGCTGATTCGAAAGAGAAAAGCGCTTGATCCGCAAAAGCCCGTAAAAGTATTGAATCTGTTCGCCTATACGGGCGGCGCGACGCTTGCGGCCGCAAAGGCCGGCGCGCAGGTATGTCATGTCGACGCTTCAAAGGGAATGGTGAACTGGGCAAAGGAGAATGCCGCAGCCTCCGGGCTTTCGGATGCGCCGATTCGCTACATTGTCGATGACTGTCAGAAGTTCGTAGAGCGGGAGATCCGCCGCGGCAACCGGTACGACGCCGTCATCATGGATCCGCCTTCCTACGGAAGGGGACCGAACGGCGAAGTCTGGAAGATTGAAGACGCCGTGTATGACCTTGTGAAGCTCTGCACTGAAGTGCTTACCGACAATCCGCTTTTCTTCCTGATTAATTCCTACACGACCGGCCTTCAGCCGGCGATGATGGCTTATATAGCAGGCGTTCTGCTTGTTCCGCGCTTCGGCGGCAAGGTTCTCGGAGATGAAATCGGGCTTCCCGTTACCGAAACCGGGCTCGTTCTTCCGTGCGGCGCGGCGTGTCGCTGGCAGAATGACGGAAGTCCTGAGGTGTGACTATGGAATTTGTCAAAAAATGGTACCCGCTTCTTTTGTTCGGCGTGCTTGCCGTAGCGGGCATTGTTTATCTTTTTGTTTCGATGAAGCCGAAGAGCGGCAAGGGCGCAAGGTATCTGGACGGCCGCGACCTGATGGAAGTCGGCGGCGTCGAATATGCCCTGATCAATGACATCGATGCTAAAACGTTCATCGGAACCGAGGTCAGCGATGTCGTGAAGGCAATGCACGGAGAGGAAAAGGCGAAGATTCAGTCGGGCGGGCTGATGACGCTTGCCGTTATATATAAGGTAGAGGGCGATGAAGAAGAGAATTATCTGATTGATTCGGCCGGCCGGCTTTATGCCAAAAAGGAGATTGCGGACCGCGAAAGAGCAAGACTTGCGGACCCGGCGAACTTTCCCGTGAGGAAGGTGGTCAGCACCGGCAAGACGACCGAAAGCCTGAAGGACCTCGACGAACAGACATATGAGCGGATTCTTGAGGCCGAGAAGGACCTTTCCGACAATGTGCGTATATCCGACGAGAATGTGACGGAGTCCTACGGGCTTCGCCGCGAAATCCTGGCTTATACCGAGGACGGGCTGTTCTGCCGCGCGACGAACGAACTGTTCCTATATAATAACGAAGTATATGTGACGGTTGCGTATCTTTCCGCGGACAAAACGCAGAACAAAAAGCCGATGCTGGTCGGCACGAGGCTTCCGGACGACCTGCAGTCCGTATTCCGGCCGCTGTTTCAGTAGGGAAGCGTAGCATTTTCCGTAAAAAGACGGGGGTTTTGCGAATTGCAAAATCCCCGAAATTTATGCTTGCATTTTATTTTTCGTTGTGTTATAATCGGTTTCGCTGTGACGTGATAGCTGTGAAGCGTGAGGTTGCCGGCTTTGCCGGGTAATTCCGTGGAGCGAATGTCATGAGTTCATTCTGGCGACAAGTCACTGTACCGATAACATTTTCTGCCACGGAGGCAGATAAAACGTGCGAAACGACGTCACTCGGTATCAGAGCCAAGCAGCAATGCTTGGTCTTATTTACCGGCTGGCAGGAAACACACGGTTGAGTGTACAGGCACCACTTGTCGTACTTTACCCACTAAGTGCGAAAAGGAGGCGCTATTTTTATGGCAAGCAATGTAATGAGAATCACATTGAAGGCGTATGATCATCAGTTGATTGATGCATCTGCAGCGAAGATCGTGGAGAACGCAAAGAAGACCGGTTCCAAGGTCAGCGGACCTGTTCCGTTGCCGACGAAGAAGGACGTTGTTACGATTCTCCGTGCTACTCACAAGTATAAGGATTCGCGTGAGCAGTTCGAGCAGAGAACCCACAAGAGACTGATCGACATCCTGAATCCGGGCGAGAAGACGATTGAAGCTCTTCAGCGCTTGGAAATGCCTGCCGGTGTATTCATCGGCATCAAGATGATCACCAAATAAATCATCTTGTAATTTAGAATGACCCCGCACGGGGTCCGCTGTAGATTAGAAGGAGGTACTACAATGAAGAAAGCTATTTTAGCTACCAAGGTCGGAATGACACAGGTCTTCGCAGAAGACGGCGCATTCATTCCGGTGACCGTACTGCAGGCCGGTCCCTGCCCCGTTGTACAGGTTAAGACGGCAGAGAAAGACGGTTACGATGCAGTTCAGGTCGGTTTCGGTGACATCAGAGAGAAGCTGGTTAATAAGCCGATGAAGGGACATTTTGCCAAGGCAAATGTTGCAAACAAGAGATTTCTCAAGGAGTTCCGTTTCGAGAATGCTGCAGATTACAGCGTCGGCCAGGAAATCAAGGCTGACATCTTCGCAGCAGGAGACAAGATTGATGCAAGCGGCGTAAGCAAAGGTAAAGGTTATGCCGGTGCCATCAAGAGATTCGGTCTTTCGAGAGGACCTATGGGACATGGTTCCAAGTATCACAGACATGCAGGTTCCAACGGACCCGCAACGACCCCCGGCCGTGTTTTCAAAGGAAAGCATATGCCCGGACAGATGGGTAATGTGAACGTAACGGTACAGAATCTTGAAGTTGTCCGCGTTGATGTTGACAACAACATGATCCTTGTAAAGGGTGCCGTTCCCGGAGCTAAGAAGTCCTTAATCATCCTGAAAGAAACCGTTAAGAGCGGAAAGTAATCTTGAGAAAGGAGGAACTGAATTATGGCAAATGTGAAAGTTTATAATAAAGAAGGCGCTGAGATCGGAACGCTTGATCTTTCCGACAGCATCTTCGGAGTTGAAGTAAATACCCATTTGATGCATCTTGCGGTTGTAAGCCAGCTGGCTAACAAGCGTCAGGGCACACAGAGCGCCAGGAACCGCTCCGAAGTAAGCGGCGGCGGAAGAAAGCCCTGGAGACAGAAGGGAACCGGTAATGCCCGTCAGGGTTCCATCCGTGCTCCTCAGTGGAAGGGCGGCGGCGTTGTATTTGCCCCGAAGCCGAGAGATTATTCCGTTAAGATGAATAAGAAGGAGAAGGCCGGTGCTATCAAGTCCGCCCTTACCTCAAGAGTAGCCGAAGACAAGATTTTCGTTATGGAGGATCTCAGCTTCGACGCAATCAAGACGAAGCAGGTTAAGAACATGCTTGACAAGCTCGCTCTTGAAAAGGCATTGATTGTTACCGCAGACAAGGATGAGAACGTAATCCTTTCCGCAAGAAACCTTCCCGGGGTTCGCACCGTAGCTTCCAATGCAATCAACGTATATGACATCCTGAAGTATTCCAACCTGGTAATCACCAAGGATGCGGTCGCAAAGATTGAGGAGGTGTATGCATAATGGCAGACCTTAAGTATTATGATATCATTCTGAGACCCGTCGTAACCGAGAAAAGCATGAACTCCATGGCTGAGAAGAAATATGCTTTCTATGTAAATCCCGATGCAACGAAGACTCAGATCGCTGATGCGGTTGAGAAGATGTTCGCAGGGACCAAGGTAGCCAAGGTTAACACGATGAATCTTGCAGGCAAGAACCGTGCCCGCAACACCAGAAGCGGCCGTATCGAAGGAACGACTGCCGAGAAGAAGAAGGCCATCGTGCAGCTGACCGAGGACAGTGCAGATATTGAGATCTTCACCGGCCTGTAAAAGAGTGTAAACGAAAGGAGTTACAGAAATGGGAATTAAAAAGTTTACCCCGTATACACCTTCCAGAAGAAACATGACCTGCTCTGATTTCGCTGAAATCACCTGCAGTAAGCCCGAGAAGTCTTTGTGTGTTTCCCTTAAAAAGACCGCCGGCCGTAATAACCAGGGCAAGATTACCGTAAGACATATCGGCGGCGGCTCCAGAAGGCAGTATCGTATTATCGATTTCAAGAGAAAGAAAGACGGCGTACCGGCAGTGGTTAAGACCATTGAGTACGATCCGAACAGAACCGCCAACATCGCTTTGATCTGCTATGCAGACGGCGAGAAGGCATACATCCTTGCACCTCTCGGCCTCGAAGTAGGCCAGACCGTTATGAACGGTGAGACGGCTGAAGCAAGAAACGGCAACTGCCTCCCTCTTGCAAACATCCCGATCGGTGCTTTGGTTCACAACGTTGAGCTTTATCCCGGCAAGGGCGGACAGCTTGTTCGTGCAGCCGGTAACAGCGCACAGCTGATGGCTAAAGAAGGCAAGTACGCAACGCTTCGTCTTCCCTCCGGCGAGATGAGAATGGTTCCGATCATCTGCCGCGCAACCATCGGTCAGCTCGGCAACATCGACCATGAGCTTGTCAACATCGGCAAGGCAGGTCGTACGCGTCATATGGGCACTCGTCCTACCGTCCGCGGTTCTGTTATGAACCCGAATGATCACCCGCACGGCGGCGGTGAAGGTAAGTGCGGAATCGGTCGTCCCGGTCCGAGCACTCCTTGGGGTAAGCCTGCTCTCGGTCTTAAGACCAGAAACAAGAAGAAGGCTTCCAACAAGATGATCATCCGCAGAAAAGACGGCAGCGTTATCAAGACGAAATAATAGGAGGAAACCATAATGGCACGTTCTTTGAAAAAGGGACCTTTCGCAGACCAGTATCTGCTTGATAAGGTTGATGAAATGAACAAGAGCGGAGACAAGAGTGTCCTTAAGACCTGGTCTCGCCGCTCCACGATTTTCCCTACATTTGTCGGCCATACGATTGCGGTTTATGACGGACGTAAGCACGTTCCGGTATACGTGACCGAAGATATGGTTGGCCATAAGCTGGGCGAATTCGTTGCAACCCGTACCTTCCGCGGTCACGGTAAAGACGAAAAGAAGGGTAAGAAATAATCAAACCCGATAACCGATATTTGCGCGAAATGCGCAGGAAGAATTATTAACGGAGAACCGTTACATGAAAAGGAGGTAAACATCCTATGGCAAAAGGACACAGATCCCAAATTAAGCGTGAGAGAAATGCCAACAAGGATACGAGACCGAGCGCTAAGCTTTCTTACGCACGCGTTTCCGTTCAGAAGGCATGTTTCGTACTCGACGCTATCAGAGGCAAGGATGTACAGACAGCACTCGGCATTTTGGCATACAACCCCAGATATGCTTCCAGATTGATTGAAAAGTTACTCAAATCCGCTATCGCCAATGCGGAGAACAACAACGGAATGGACGCTGCCAAGCTTTTCGTTTCCGAATGCTTCGCAAATGAGGCTCCTACGATTAAGAGAATTCATCCCAGATCACAGGGCAGAGCTTACCGGATTCTGAAGAGAATGAGTCACATTACCGTCGTATTGGACGAGAGATAGGAGGAAGAGCATGGGACAGAAAGTTAATCCGCACGGCCTGAGAGTCGGCATTATCAATGACTGGGATTCCCGCTGGTATGCAGAGGCAGATTTCGCTGACAACCTTGTAGAAGACCAGAAGATCAGAAAGTTCCTGAAAACGAAGTTGGCTGCCGCAGCAATTTCCGATACGGAAATCGAGCGCACTTCCGATAAGATTAAGATCATCGTTCACACGGCTAAGCCCGGTGTTGTAATCGGTAAGGGTGGCCAGGAGATTGAGAAGCTGAAGGCAGAAGTGCAGAAGCTTACCACTAAGAAAGTAAACCTCGAGATCAAAGAGATCAAGAGACCTGACAACTGTGCTCAGCTTGTTGCCGAGAACATCGCGCAGCAGCTTGAGAACCGTGTTTCCTTCCGTCGTGCCATGAAGTCCTGCATGGGCAGAACCATGAAGTCCGGCGCAAAGGGAATCAAGACCACCTGTTCCGGTCGTCTCGGCGGTGCCGATATCGCCCGTTCCGAGAGCTACAGCGACGGTACTATTCCGTTGCAGACACTGCGTGCCGATATCGACTACGGCTTTGCCGAGGCTGATACGACATATGGTAAGGTCGGCGTTAAGGTTTGGATTTATCACGGTGAAATTCTTCCCCGCAAGGGAAACAAGAAGGAAGGAGCGGATAAGTAATGTTAATGCCTAAGAGAGTGAAACGGCGTAAGCAGTTTCGTGGAAGCATGAGAGGCAAGGCCCTCAGAGGTAATTTCATCTCGAACGGTGAGTACGGAATCGTTGCTACCGAGCCTTGCTGGATTAAATCCAATCAGATTGAAGCGGCACGTATTGCCGTAACCCGTTACATTAAGCGTGGCGGTCAGGTATGGATCAAGATTTTCCCTGATAAGCCCGTTACCGCTAAGCCTGCTGAAACCCGAATGGGTTCCGGTAAAGGATCTACCGAGTACTGGGTAGCTGTTGTTAAGCCCGGACGTGTTCTTTTCGAAATTGCCGGCGTTTCCGAAGAGACGGCAAGAGAAGCACTTCGTCTTGCTACCTACAAGCTGCCTTGCAAGTGCAAGGTTGTCAGCAAGGCTGACCTTGAGGGAGGTGCAAACTAATGGCAACTAAGACGAAAAACTATATGGAAGATCTTAAGTCCAAGACCGTTGAGGAGCTTAACAGCGAACTTGTTGCCGCTAAAAAGGAGCTCTTCAATCTGAGATTCCAGAATGCTACGAACCAGCTTGAGAATACGAGCAGGATTAAGGTAGTTCGCAAGAACATCGCCAGAATTCAGACGGTTATCACCGCGAAGAATTCCGCCAATTGATCGGCTTGGAAAGGAGAATTCTCATGGAAAGAAATCTGAGAAAAGTACGTACCGGTAAGGTCGTAAGTGATAAGATGGATAAGACCATCGTTGTTGCTGTTGTGGATAACGTAAAGCATCCCCTTTACAACAAGATCGTTAAGAGAACTTACAAGCTGAAGGCTCATGACGAAAACAACGAATGCAAGATCGGTGATCGCGTTAAGGTTATGGAGACAAGACCCCTTTCCAAGGACAAGAGATGGAGACTTGTTGAGATCGTAGAAAAGGCAAAATAATCATTTTCGGGAGATCCCGAAGAGATTACGAAAGGAGATTTTCGCTATGATACAAACAGAAACCAGACTGAAGGTTGCTGATAATACCGGCGCGAAAGAACTGCTTTGCATTCGTGTTATGGGTGGTTCCACAAGACGTTATGCCGGTATTGGTGATATCATTGTTGCCGCTGTTAAAGATGCCGCTCCCGGCGGTGTTGTAAAGAAGGGCGACGTAGTTAAGGCAGTTGTTGTTCGTACCGTCAAGTCCGTTCGTCGTAAGGACGGTTCCTACATCCGTTTCGATGAGAACGCAGCTGTTATCATCAAAGACGATTTGACCCCCAAGGGTACCCGTATCTTTGGACCCGTAGCAAGAGAGCTTCGTGACAAGAAGTTCATGAAGATCGTTTCCCTTGCTCCGGAAGTATTATAGGAGGTGTCAGCATGAATAAGATTAAAAAAGGTGACATCGTTAAGATTATTACCGGCAAGGATAAGGGCAGTGAGGGTAAGGTTATCCGTGTTGCAGACGGCAAGGTTGTTGTTGAAGGCTGCAATATGGTAACAAAGCATCAGAAGGCCAGTCAGAGTAATCCCAAGGGCGGCATTACGAAGATTGAGTCCCCGATTGACATTTCCAACGTTATGCTCGTAGTTAACGGAAAACCCACCAGAGTCGGCTTTAAGCTTGACGGCGACAAGAAGGTTCGTGTTGCCAAGGCGACCGGCGAAGTAATCGATTAATAGGAGAGGAGGTCTCAAACATGACAAGATTAAAAGAATTATATATGAATGAGATTTCGGCTGCTATGCAGAGCAAATTCGGTTACAAGAATGTAATGGAAATTCCGAAACTCGATAAAATCGTTATCAACATGGGTGTAGGCGAGGCTAAGGAAAATGCCAAGGCTCTCGAGTCCGCAGTTAAGGACCTGGAGATCATCTCCGGCCAAAAGCCCGTTATCACAAAGGCCAAGAAGTCTATCGCCAACTTCAAGATCCGTGAGGGTCTTGCCATCGGCTGCAAGGTTACGCTTCGCGGTGACAAGATGTATGAGTTCGCAGACCGTCTCATCAATCTTGCTCTTCCTCGAGTTCGTGACTTCCGCGGTGTTAACCCCAACGCTTTCGACGGCAGAGGAAACTATGCTCTCGGTGTTAAAGAGCAGCTGATCTTCCCCGAAATCGAGTACGATAAGGTTGACAAGGTACGCGGTATGGATGTCATTTTCGTAACGACTGCCAAGACGGACGAAGAGGCGCGCGAGCTGTTGAGACTGTTCGGCATGCCCTTTGCTAAGTAAATAGGAGGATAATTTCATGGCTAAGACATCATTGAAGATTAAGCAGCAGCGTACTCCGAAGTTCTCCACCAGGGCATACACCCGTTGCAGACTCTGCGGCCGGCCCCATGCCGTTTTGAGAAAGTACGGAATCTGCAGAGTTTGCTTCCGTGAGCTTGCATACAAGGGACAAATCCCCGGCGTGAAGAAGGCAAGCTGGTAAGGCTGCCCACTGAGATAATAGGAGGTACAGAAATATGATGAGTGATCCGATTGCGGATATGCTTACGAGAATCCGTAATGCCAATACCGCAAAGCATGATACCGTAGATGTTCCCGCTTCCAAGATGAAGGTGGCAATTGCCGACATTCTTACGAAGGAAGGTTATATCCGCGGCTGGGAGATGGAGGATGCAGGTTCTTACCAGAACATCCACATCACCCTGAAGTACGGTAAGGACAAGAGCGAGAAGACCATTTCCGGCCTGAAGAGAATCAGTAAGCCCGGTCTTCGCGTTTATGCAAGCAAGGACGAGCTTCCCCGTGTACTCGGCGGTCTCGGCATTGCAATCATTTCCACGAACAAAGGCGTTATCACAGATAAGGAAGCAAGAAACGCAGGCGTAGGCGGCGAAGTACTTGCTTATATCTGGTAATCAGAATTAAGGAGGTACGGGCATGTCACGTATAGGAAAAATGCCAATCGCCATCCCCGCAGGCGTAACTGTGGATGTGGCAGAAAATAATTTAGTGACTGTTAAGGGACCCAAGGGTACCCTTTCAAGAGTTCTTGCTCCCGAACTCAGCATTAAGATTGAGAACGGCGAGATCGTAGTCGAGAGACCCAATGATCTGAAGAGAATCAAGTCCCTTCACGGTCTTACGAGAACTCTCATTAACAACATGGTTGTCGGTGTTACGAACGGATACGAGAAGGTTCTCGAAATCAACGGCGTAGGTTACCGTGCAGCTAAGCAGGGCAAAGAACTGAACCTCACCCTGGGTTACTCCCATCCCGTGATTATGATCGACCCCGAAGGCATCGAGACGGTGCTTGACGGCCAGAACAAGATCACCGTTAAGGGAATCGACAAAGAGAAGGTCGGCCAGTACGCCGCTGAAATCCGCGCTAAGAGAGGACCGGAGCCGTATAAGGGCAAGGGTATCAAGTACGCGGACGAAGTAATCAGACGTAAGGTCGGCAAGACCGGTAAGAAGTAGAAAGGAGAAAAGTAATCATGGTTAGTAAAGAATGCAGATCTGACATCCGTGTGAAAAAGCACATGAAGATTCGTAATCGTTTCTCCGGCACTGCTGAAAGACCGAGACTTGCCGTATTCCGTTCCAACAAGAACATGTACGCGCAGATCATTGATGATATTGCCGGTAACACTCTCGTTTCCGCTTCCACTCTCGATCAGGATGTGAAGGCAGACCTTGAGTTCACAGACAATGTTGCAGCCGCAGCCAAGCTTGGCACTGTGATTGCAAAGAAAGCTTTGGAAAAGGGCATCGATACCGTTGTCTTCGACCGTGGCGGTTTCATTTACGCAGGCAAAATTCAGGCATTGGCAGATGCAGCTCGCGAAGCTGGTCTGAACTTCTAGTCGAGGAGGGTTAAGATGAAACGTTATATTGATACAAACGGCATGGAGATGGAAGACAAGGTTGTCGCCATCAAGCGTGTAACCAAGGTTGTAAAGGGCGGCCGTAACATGAGATTTGCCGCACTGGTTGTTGTAGGTGACAAGAACGGTCATGTCGGTGCCGGTCTCGGAAAGGCTGCCGAAGTTCCCGAAGCAATCCGTAAGGCTAAGGAAGATGCCATGAAGAAGGTTATTGCTCTTCCCATCGACGAAAACGGTTCCATTCCGCATGACTTCATCGGAAACTTCGGAAGTGCATCTGTTCTTCTGAAGCGTGCTTCCGTAGGTACCGGTATCATCGCAGGCGGTCCTGCTCGTATCGTTCTCGAGCTTGCCGGCTACAAGAACATCCGTACCAAGTCTCTCGGATCCAACAATAAGCAGAACGTTGTTCTTGCTACGATTGCCGGTCTTTCCGAGTTGAAGACTCCCGAGGAAGTTGCTGCTCGTCGTGGCATCTCCGTAAGCAATTTATAGGAGGGATTACGAAATGGCAGAGTTGAAAGTTACGTTAGTTAAGTCTACGATCGGTGCAATTCCGAATCATAAAAAGGTGGTTGAAGCTTTAGGTCTTCGCAAACTGAACAGCTCAAACACGCTGCCGGACAATGCTGCTACCAGAGGCATGATTGCCCAGGTTAAGCATCTTGTTAAGGTAGAAGAAATCTAATAAACGATAGGAGGTGCACACGATGAATTTGACAGATATTAAACCTGCTGACGGCGCAAAGCACAGCGATGCATTCCGCAGAGGCCGCGGACACGGCTCGGGAAACGGTAAGACCGCCGGTAAGGGTCATAAGGGTCAGAAGGCACGTTCCGGAGCTCCGAGAACCGGTTTTGAAGGCGGTCAGATGCCTTTGTACCGTCGTCTTCCCAAGCGCGGCTTCAAGAACAGAAACACGAAGGAAATCGTTTCCGTTAATGTTTCCATGTTGAACCGCTTTGAAGACGGTGCTGAAGTTACCATCGATTCCATGGTGGAAATCGGTCTTTTCAGCAATCCGAAGGACGGAGTTAAGGTTCTCGGCAACGGAGAACTTACCAAGAAACTGAACGTTAAGGCCAATGCATTCAGTGCAGTCGCTATTGAAAAGATTCAGGCTCTTGGTGGAAGTGCTGAGGTGATCTGATATGTTTAAGATGTTTATCAACGCTTTTAAGGTAAAGGAAATCAGAAAAAAGCTTTTTTTCACTTTCTGCTGCCTGGTGCTGGTACGTCTCGGCTCCTTGATTCCGGCTCCCGGAATTAACAATGCAACGGCAACGCAGTTCTTATCAATGAAGTTCGGCGGAAACGAAGGCTTCATCAACATGCTGACCGGTGGCTCTTTAACGAAGATGTCCATCTTTGCATTGAGCATTTCTCCCTACATTACATCCTCCATCATTATGCAGCTTCTTACGATTGCCATCCCGGCACTCGCTGAGTTGCAGAAGGACGGAGAGAGCGGAAGAAAGAAGATTGAGAAGATTTCCCGTTACCTTACCATTGCACTTGCCGTGATCGAATCCGCTGCCATGGCAATCGGATTCAAGAATTCCTACAACGGCGTCATTCAGGACGGATGGCTCGGTGTCATCCTCGTAGTCCTTGCATTTACCGCAGGCTCCGCGTTCCTGATGTGGCTCGGGGAAAATATCACGGAGTACGGCGTAGGAAACGGTATCTCCATCATCCTTTTGTTTAACATCGTATCCGAGTTCCCCGGCGAATTCGGAAGACTGTACCAGAATAAGGTTGCGACTCAGGAGAAGTTCGCAGGCAAGTTCATGGCTGCCGCTTTAATCCTTCTTATCATTCTGGTAACACTCGTTCTGATTGTTATTCTGCAGGATGCAGAGAGAAGAATTGCCGTTCAGTACAGCCAGAAGATGGTCGGAAGAAGAATGATGGGCGGAAACTCCACCTACATTCCGTTGAAGGTTAACACCGCCGGTGTTATCCCCGTAATCTTCGCAGTTTCCATTTTCCAGTTCCCGATTGTCATTTCCTCCTTCTTCGGAGTACAGGCAGCGAGAACGGGTTCGTTCTGGCAGAAGATTCTTTATATGTGCAACACGAACAACTGGTTCAAGTTCAAAGGTCCCGAGTTCGAGTTCAAGTATACGATCGGCGCACTTTTGTACATCGCCATGATTATCTTCTTCGCATACTTCTATACCAGCATTACCTTCAACCCTGTTGAAGTAGCCGGTAACCTGAAGAAGAGCGGCGGTTTTGTTCCCGGCATCCGGCCCGGTAAGCCTACGATTGACTTCCTGACCGGCGTTCTGAACAAGATCGTTTTCATCGGCGCTGTCGGATTGACCATCGTCGCATTGATCCCCATCATTTCCTGCGGTGCATTCAATGTGCAGAACCTCGGTTTCGGCGGTACCAGCCTGATCATCGTCGTAGGTGTTATCCTTGAGACGATCAAGCAGATTGAATCCATGATGTTGACGAGACACTATAAGGGATTCCTCAGTGAGTAAATCGGATTATTACGGGTGAGGCCTGAGCTTCACCCTTTTTCCGTGAAATAAGAAAGGAAAATGCTATGAAGATTGTTATGCTCGGGGCACCCGGAGCGGGCAAGGGAACGCAGGCTAAGATGATTGCCGCGGAGTACGGAATCCCGCACATTTCGACGGGTGACATTTTCCGCGCGAATATCAAGGAAGGCACGGAACTCGGCGTAAAGGCGAAAGCCTATATGGATCAGGGACTTCTGGTTCCGGATTCTCTGACATTGGAACTGATTATGGACCGCTTCACAAAGGATGACTGCGTGAACGGCTATGTTCTTGACGGTTTTCCGCGTACGATTGCACAGGCGGAAGCGCTTACCGCAAGCCTTAAGGAGCAGGGTGACGCTTTGGATTATGCCATTGACGTGGATGTTCCGGACGAGAGCATCGTAAACAGAATGAGCGGCAGAAGAGCCTGCATCGCCTGCGGCGGCACCTATCACATTGTGTTTAACCCGCCCAAGAAGGAAGGCATCTGCGATTTGTGCGGCGGAGAGCTCACCATCCGTAAGGATGATGTTCCGGAAACCGTGCAGAAGCGTCTCAATGTATATCATGAGCAGACGCAGCCGCTGATTGATTACTATAACGGCGAGGGAATCCTTCGTACCGTTGACGGAACGCAGGAAGTTGCCGAAGTTTTCGAGAGCATTAAGGCGATTTTAAACGCCTGACGGGGTTTTCATATGGTTACCATTAAATCGAAAAGTGAAATTGAAAAGATGAGGGAGGCGGGCCGTCTTCTTGCCCTGGTGCATGAAGAGATGGCAAAGCACATCCGTCCCGGAATCAGCACGATGGAACTGAACGACATCGGCGATAAGAAGATTCGCAGTTTCGGCTGCATTCCGTCGTTTCTCAACTATGACGGGTATCCGGCATCCATCTGCATTTCGGTCAATGACCGCGTGGTGCACGGGATTCCGAGCCGTCAGGAGATTCTGAAGGAAGGCGATATCGTAAGCCTTGATGCAGGCCTGATCTATCGGGGATACCATTCCGATGCGGCAAGAACCTACGGGGTCGGAAAGATCTCCGCGGAAGCGGAAGATTTAATCCGGGTTACCGAGGAAAGCTTTTTTGAAGGAATAAAGCTTGCAAAAGCGGGCAATCACCTGTATGATATATCTGCAGCGATTGAAGATTACGTCGTCGCGCACGGGTACACCTGTGTACGTGATCTGGTCGGACACGGAATCGGAACCGAGATGCACGAGGATCCGCAGATTCCGAACTTCCGTCAGAGACGCCGCGGAATCAAACTGGAGCCGGGCATGACGCTCGCCATCGAGCCGATGGTCAATATGGGCGACTGGCCGGTTTGCATCCTTGATGACAATTGGACCATCGTTACCGAAGACGGATCGTTATCGTCGCATTATGAGAACACCATCCTCATCACCGAGGGTGAACCGGAAATTTTATCACTTCTTAAACATTAACGGAGGATTTGCATGTCGAAAGCAGACGTAGTTGAAATTGAAGGTACTGTAGTGGAGAAGCTCCCGAACGCTATGTTTCGTGTGGAACTCGAGAACGGTCATATTGTTCTTGCGCATATCAGCGGCAAGCTCCGTATGAACTACATCAAGATTGTTCCCGGAGACAAGGTTACGATGGAACTTTCCCCTTATGATCTGACCAAGGGTCGTATCATCTGGAGAGACAAATAACCGATATTTCATAAAGTCGACAGTAACGGCGCTGCCCGAAAGGGACAGCGCCGTTTTATGTTATGCCTTCATGGAAAATGTAATAATTTGTAACACTATTGTCATAGCATTTTCTACTTTGATATGGTATAAATATACTGATGGTGCAAAGCATATACGCCTTATACCGCATTGCGGCGTGTCGAAACGAATACGAAAACAGTCGGAGACTTTTTATCTGATGGCACAAAGAAAGAACAAACGAAGCAGCTCGGGCATATGGATTGCGATGGCAGTCATCTGTTATCTTATGACAGGCGTGCTCGCGTATGTTTTCATCATATCCGAATTGAGCGGTCACATTACCGTAACCGAGGAATTCCTGCAGTACGGCATCATCATCGGCGGCACGGCATTTCTCGGAACCGTCTTTTTGCTGGCGGGGACACCGGAGAAGAAGAGACCTCGGGCCGCAAGGTTTTCGATGGCCATTCTGTTCGGTGTTTATCTGATTATTCTGGCGGGCCTGCTGTTCGGCGGAAGCCGTGTCTGGTACGCGGGAAGGCTTGACCGGAAGTATTCGCTGAAGCCGTTTGAAAGCATCCGGCTTTACATGAAGGCCTATGAGGACCGGTCGTTACGCATTCGTGTTGTGGCGTCCAACCTGATCGGAAACTTCCTTTTATTCATTCCGATGACATGGTTCGTTCCGTTTTTGGGAAAATGGGCGCGCAAATGGTATTTGTTCCTGCCGGCCATGCTCGGACTGATCTGCCTTGTCGAATTGACGCAGTATCTGACCGGACGGGGAAGCCTGGATATCGATGACGTGATTCTGAATTACTCCGGTGTCATCCTCGGCTTCGTATTTTTGTGGAACCCGCTGATGGTAAAACTTTGGAAGAAAACGAAACTGATTGAGAAAAACGGGTGATGAAATAATCACCGTTAAATAAGGGGGGAAATATGAGAAAGAAACTGTTGACAGTTGCGGCATTCGTGATGATGGCGGCACTTACCGCCTGTGAAAGAAACAATGAAAAGCCGAGTGTAACGGCAACACCGACTGTGACTCCGACTGCGACAATAGCGCCTGTACGGAAACCGACGCCGGTCGTAACGGAAGCGCCGACCCCGACCGGGGAGTCGACACCCGTGGTGACACCCGAACCAATTCCGGCCGGTTTCTCGGATAAGGAACTGGAGGAGCGGGCAAAGGCGGAAGCTGCGGAAATGAAGTATGCGTACCGGGCGGAAAATGTTTTTGACGGATGCTCGTCGGAATTCTGGACATTGAATTATTATGTGAATCCGGAAAAATGGAATAAAGTGGTTAACTTATATGATGCGGACGGGAATACGATTGCCTCGAAGTATTATTTGAATGACAGGGAAACCGAGGCAGTGATCAGAACCCATTTCGGCACGTTACACACGAGATACGACGGCAGTGCTCCCGACACGATATGGATCCTCGGGGGCCTTCCGTATACGGAAACAGACGAGCAGGGAAGAAAGACCGTTGAACTCGAAGGATGGAACAAGACCTTCTATGCATACGACCAAAACGGGAACCTGATCCGTAAACTCATCTACGAGAACGATTCCCTTACACACAGAGAACTGTATTCCTATGACGGAAAAGGAAATGCTCTTACGGAAGAGATAACCCTGTTTCCGATCGGACAGTCGAATCGGAGTTATCTGAAAAAGACATATTCCGAAGGAAGACTGGTTCTTTGTGAAGTGGATACGGAAGGTGCATACTGGGTTTCGGAAATGATTCCGATGCCCGCGAATTTCATGGATTACTCTTACTATGACAGGTTTCAGGTATCGTACGATTACGATGCGGATGGTGCCATGTCATCCATGGAGATCAAAGCCCGAGACGTAAATGAATCGGTAAAACTCCTGTATTCCTATACGCATGACGAAAAGGGACGCATTACCGAAGCGACGGAAATGAGCTCGGATTACTTCACGAAAAGCATTCTGAAGATTAAGTATTTCGATAACGGGCCGATCATGGTAGTTCCGATGAGACAGCAGGGCGAAACCGTTGTATACGGAGACAAAGCCGTGGCATTTTTCCCGACGGAAGAATGCAGGACAATGCTTGAGCGCGGCAACGGCCTTTCCTTTGATGCTTTGAAGAAAGAAACAGAGAAAATGAATTGGGCAACAGGAGTCAGTTGGCCGGAAGAGTTAAACCCGATGTTTGATGAACGGTTCCGCGACTATTACGTGCGTCCGAAGGAAGGAAGAACTCTCGCGACAATCTCAGATAGCTGGGGGAGTGACACCTCGTCCTATGAAGAGATGATTAAAAGCCTGCTCGGGCAAAAGAATTTCCCGCTTGATAAGGCGGTTAAATCAATGACCGGAGGGTGGTCCCTTTATAAGAATGACCGGCTGCTCGAAAGCTCCTATTATGGCGGCGGAGGCGGAGCGAATAATTACGAAATAATCGAGTATGATAATGCAGGTCGTGTAACAGGCTTGAGAAGAGGATCGGACTACAAAAGCACATATGAGTTTACTTATGACAATGCGGGTCGTGTGAGCAGGATGACATATTCCTATGATCCGGGATTTGACTACGGGGGCTCCTATAAGGGGACTGTGACATACTCCTATGATGCGGAAGGAAAGACGGTTGCCGTGAACGGTGATTTTACCGGCGAGCCGAACAAGGAAACCGAAGGAAATGCCTTCAAACAGACTTTCCGGCTTACGGCAGTTTCCGGGAATGTGACAGAATAAAAACAAATACAGTCGTTTCGCTTAAAACGAAACGACTGTATTTTGCTTTACGGGAAATTCCTTCGGCAACCGCACTCGGCGCGAGCGTTCCGCAAGCAGAACGCCATGATATAAAAATGGCACAGAAAACCCTTGAAAAACCTTGCATTTTCCTTAAAATAATGCTTGCAATTTGCAAAACGTTCTGTTACTATAGTATACGGACTTTTTTTGAGGAAAGGAGTGTATTTACTTATGAAAGTGAGATCTTCAGTAAAGCCCATTTGCGAAAAATGCAAAATCATCAAAAGAAAAGGGGCCATCATGATCATCTGTGAGAACCCCAGACACAAACAGAAACAAGGCTGATAACATCAGTACTTGAGGCGTTGTTCCGAAGAGTATTGGTGACTCGATAGAACAGCACTTGCTTTTTGTGTTGCAATCGTCGTTTTATTAACCCGTAAAACGGCAAACATTGTGATAGTGTGGACGAAGAGCGTCATGTCAGGAAAGACGACTTTGTCTTAGTCCGTGAGTATCTACACGGGCTTTCGGTTCCGAGCATTCGGGCTGTCACACTTTAAAGCGGCTGGCCGGTTAAACCGGCAGGGAGAGCACTCCCGGGAGCTTCGGCTCCGGGTATTTACCCAACATTATTTTATTATTTACGGAGGTTTTAGTACATGGCTCGTATCAGTGGTGTTGACTTACCCAGAGAGAAACGTGTCGAGATCGGCCTTACCTACATCTACGGTATCGGAAGAGTAAGCGCCAATCGTATTCTTGCCCAGGCAGAAGTGAATCCGGACACCCGCGTCCGCGATCTTACCGATGATGAGGTTAAGAGAATTGCATCCATCATCGATGAGACGATGACGGTTGAAGGTGACCTGAAGAGAGAAATTGCCCTGAACATCAAGAGACTTCAGGAAATCGGTTGCTACAGAGGAGTACGTCACAGAAAGGGACTTCCTGTTCGCGGACAGAAGACCAAGACCAACGCCAGAACGCGTAAGGGTCCGAAGCGTACCGTTGCCAACAAGAAGAAATAATATTACTTTGTGAAAACTGATTAGGAGGTTTCGTGATGGCTAAGAAATTAGTTGCACCGAAAAAGGGAGCAAAAAAGCGTGTCAAGAAGAACGTTGACCACGGTCAGGCACACATTCAGTCTTCCTTCAATAATACAATTGTTACCCTGACAGACGCCGAGGGTAACGCTATCTCTTGGGCAAGCGCCGGCGGTCTTGGTTTCCGCGGCTCCAGAAAGTCCACCCCTTATGCTGCTCAGATGGCAGCAGAGACCGCTGCTAAGGCAGCAATCCCTCACGGTCTGAAGTCCGTTGACGTTATGGTTAAGGGACCCGGTTCGGGACGTGAGGCAGCAATCCGCGCGCTTCAGGCAAGCGGTATTAATGTAACCAGCATCAAAGACGTAACGCCGGTTCCGCACAACGGTTGCAGACCGCCTAAGCGTCGTAGAGTCTGATTAAGGAGGGAATAATAAAATGGCTAGAGAAATGGGTCCTGTATTAAAGAGATGCCGTTCGCTGGGTATTGAGCCTTCCGTGATCGGCCTTGATAAGAAAAGCAACCGCACAAATTTGAGAGCGGGCAAGAAAGTCAGTGAGTATGGCATGCAGCTTCGTGAGAAGCAGAAGGCCAAGTTTATTTACGGTGTTCTCGAGAAGCCTTTCCGTAACAACTTCGATAAGGCTAAGAAGATGAAGCTCGGAACGACCGGTGAGAACCTGATGATTCTTCTGGAGACCAGACTTGACAATGTCATTTTCCGTCTCGGTTTCGCAAGAACCCGTCAGGAAGCTCGTCAGATTGTTGACCACAAGCATGTACTTGTTAATGGCAAATGTGTAAACATTCCTTCTTATTCCGTTAAGCCCGGCGATTCCATCGCCATCTCCGAGAAAGGCAAGAACAAGGCCGCTCAGAGATTCAAGGATATTCTCGAGTCCACGAACGGCAGAGCAGTTCCGGCTTGGCTTACCGCCGATTCCGAGAACCTTACCGGTTCTGTTAACGAGTATCCGACCAGAGACCAGATTGATGTTCCGGTAAATGAGGTGCTTATCGTCGAGTTGTATTCCAAATAATAAAGAGGAATATAACGGTTATACCCATAAGGAGGGGCACAAATGTTTGATTTCGAAAAGCCTAGGATTGAGATTGCAGAGATTTCCGAAGATAAGAAGTATGGCCGTTTTGTTGTGGAACCCCTTGAGAGAGGTTATGGTACCACTCTGGGCAATTCCCTCAGAAGAATCATGCTTTCTTCCCTGCCCGGCGCTGCCGTAAGCCAGGTGAAGATCGACGGTGTCGTACATGAGCTCAGCTGCATCCCCGGTGTCATGGAGGATGTTACCGAGATCATTATGAACATTAAGAGTCTCGCGATTAAGAATAACAGTGATTCAAATGAGCCCAAAACCGCATATATCGAGTATTCCGGTGAAGGTGTTGTTACCGCCCGTGATATTCATGCCGATTCCGAGATCGAGATCATGAATCCCGATCAGGTTATCGCTACGCTTAACGGCGGCGCGGACAGCCGGCTTTATATGGAGCTGACCATCACCAAGGGCAGAGGCTATATCAGTGCTGACCGGAACAAGAAAGAGGATACTCCCATCGGTGTTATTGCCGTGGATTCCATCTACACTCCGGTAGAGCGTGTCAACCTTACGGTTGAGAATACCCGTGTCGGCCAGATGACCGATTACGACAAGCTTACATTGGATGTATTTACCAACGGAACTTTGGCTCCCGACGAGGCGATCAGCCTTGCTGCCAAGGTTTTGAGTGAGCATTTGAATCTTTTCATCGACCTTTCCGAGAGCGCCAAGACCGCTGAGGTTATGGTAGAGAGCGTAAGCAACGAGAAAGAGAAGGTTCTCGAGATGAACATCGACGAGCTTGAGCTTTCCGTACGTTCCTACAACTGCCTGAAGCGTGCCGGCATCAATACGGTCGAGGAACTGTGCAATAAGACTTCCGAAGATATGATGAAGGTTCGTAACCTGGGCCGCAAGTCTTTGGAGGAAGTTCTGTCCAAGCTGAAAGAACTTGGATTGTCTTTGAACTTAGGCGATGAGTAATTTTCGCCATTACTAAATAGTTGCCGCCCAAGCGGCAGATGGAGGTTAACATGGCAGGCTACAGAAAGCTTGGAAGAACTTCAAATCAGAGAAAAGCCTTGTTGAGAAACCAGGTTACCGCTCTGCTTTCCAATGGTAAAATTGTAACGACCGAAGCCAGAGCTAAGGAGATCCGTCGGATCGCCGAGAAGTACATTACGATGGCTGCGAAGGAAAAGGATAACTACGAGACCGTTACCGTAACCTATAAGGTTGCACAGAAGGATAAAGACGGCAGAAGAGTAAAGGAAGTTGTCGATGGTAAGAAGAAGGACGTCATGATTGAGGCGACCAAGACCATCAAGAAGGACAGCCCCTCCAGACTTCATGCCAGAAGACAGATGCTCTCTTTCTTCTATCCGGTAACGAAATTTGATGCCGAGCAGAAGGGCAAGAAGGCAGTTAAGGAAGTTGACCTGATTGCCAAGATGTTTGATGAAATCGGACCGAAGTATGCCGGCCGCAAGGGCGGTTATACCCGGATCGTAAAGATCGGCCCTCGTAAGGGTGATGCGGCGATGGAAGTTTTAATCGAGCTCGTATAAGTATTACATGTGAGCAGCGTAGCCTTTTACCGGCTGCGCTGCTTTTTTATCTTTTTGGAAAATGCCACACAAAGGATTGTCATGGGAATCATTACTACGGAAAACTTAATCCATGAGTACATCAGACGGGACGAGAACGGAGACAGAATCGGAGAAAAGCGTGCCGTTGACGACGTGAGCCTTGATGTCGAGAGAGGTCAGTTCATTTCGATTCTCGGTCATAACGGCTCCGGCAAGTCTACGCTTGCAAAGCATATCAACGCGCTTTTGCTGCCGACCGGAGGACGTGTCGTTGTGCTCGGAATGGATACGACGGACGATGACCGGCTTTTTGACATCAGAAAAGCCGCCGGCATGGTGTTTCAGAACCCGGACAATCAGATCATTGCAACTGTAGTCGAGGATGATGTGGCATTCGGTCCGGAGAACCTCGGTGTTCCGCCGAAGGAGATTGAAAAGCGCGTGGAGGAATGCCTGAAGGCAGTCGGAATGTACGACCGGAGGGGCGATTCCCCGAACCGTCTCTCGGGCGGGCAGAAGCAGCGGATAGCCGTTGCCGGAATCATGGCCATGAAGCCCGACTGCATCATTTTGGACGAACCGACCGCCATGCTCGATCCGGACGGCAGAAAGGAAGTGCTCGCAACCGTCGCAAGGCTGAACCGGGAGGAGCACATTACGGTATTGTTAATCACGCATTACATGAACGAGGTGACATTTTCCGACCGCGTCATCGTAATGGATCACGGGCGGATTGCAATGCAGGGGACGCCGCGTGAGATTTTCCGAAGAGTCGAGGAGTTGACCGAACTCGGGCTTGATGCGCCGCAGGCAACGGTTCTTGCTTACCGGTTAAGACAGGAGGGCTTCCCGCTTCCCGAGGACATTCTGACGGAGGAGGAGTTCGTTAAGGCGTATCTCGAACTGCCTGAGCAGTACCGCATTGCAAATCCTTACGATTTGCTTCCGAAGAAGGTCAGCGAGTCGGTTACGTTACTGTCGGAGCATGAAGCACCGCTTATTGAGCTGAAGGACGTTTCTTACCGGTACGGTGCCGGAACTGCTTATGAAAAGGTTGCGTTGAAGAATGTTTCCATGCAGATCCGTAAAGGAGAATTTGTCTGCCTGATCGGGCGGACGGGCTCCGGCAAATCGACGCTGATCCGCATGCTGAACGGTCTTGAAAAGCCTTCCGAGGGAAAGGTTTTATATAAGGGCGAGGACATCAACGATCCTTCCTATAACCGGAGGGAATTGAGAAGCCATGTCGGGCTTGTGTTCCAGTATCCGGAGGACCAGCTGTTTGAAGCAACGGTCTTAAAGGACGTCTGCTTCGGCCCGAAGAATCAGGGGCTTAACGAGGAAGAGCAGCTTGCACGCGCGAAGGAAGCGCTGCGGCTTGTTCAGGTCGACGAAGATGCCTGGAACGATTCGCCGCTTTCACTTTCGGGCGGACAGAAGAGAAGGGTTGCGATTGCCGGTGTCATGGCAATGCACCCCGAAGTACTGATTCTTGACGAACCGACGGCCGGGCTTGACCCGCATGGCAGAGACGAAATTCTTTCGGCCATTGCCGAGATCAGAGAACGCGCCGGGATCACGGTTGTTTTGGTGTCTCACAGCATGGAGGACGTGGCCAATTACGCCAACTGGATTCATGTCATGGACAAAGGAAGCCTTTTGTACGCCGGAAAGCCGGAAATCGTCTTCACGCATACGGAAGAGCTTCAGAAGGTGGGACTTGATGTGCCGCAGATCACGAAGATCATGCGTGGCATTTTCCAACCGGAGGAGAGACCCTCCATGGATTTCATTACGATAGAAGCGGCAAGGAAGGCACTTCTTTCGGGAAAGGAATAAGAACCGGTGTTACGTGACATTACAATCGGACAATATTATCCCGTGTCGTCGATGATTCACAGACTGGACCCCCGGGTAAAGCTTGTCGGCTGCCTGGTCTATCTCGTGAGTCTGTTTCTGTTTGACTCTTTTGCGGGGCTGTTGGTCGCATTGTGCTTTCTCGCCGGTATCATTTTCCTTTCGAAGGTTTCGCTTCGGTACATTCTGAAGGGACTCCGCCCGATTCTTTTTCTGCTGCTTATTACGGTGATTTTCAACTTCTTTTTAACACCCGGCGAGACACTTGTGAAATGGTGGATTTTCCGGATTACGAAGGAAGGACTGTACAGGGGCGCTTTTGTCGGAGCCAGACTGATCTTTCTGATTCTCGGCTCCTCGATGCTCACATTTACCACGACGCCGATGGAACTGACAGAAGGGCTTGAGCGGCTGATGCATCCGCTGACGTTCATCAAGGTGCCGGTGCACGATCTGGCGACGATGATGTCCATCGCGCTTCGATTCATTCCGATTCTTATTGAGGAGACGGACCGCATCATGAAGGCGCAGCAGGCCAGAGGCGCAGACTTTGAGTCCGGCGGTCTCATCAAGCGCGCAAAGGCGATGATCCCGATTTTCGTGCCGCTGATTCTCGCGGCATTCAGAAGGGCTTTCGACCTGGCGCTCGCAATGGAAGCACGGTGCTATAACGGCGGCAAAGGGCGCACGAAGATGCACCCGCTTACTTATCACGCAAGAGATTTCGTGGCATATCTGTATCTCGCGCTTTACCTCACGACGGTAATCATATTAAGAAGGTGGCTATGAAAAGAATCTGCCTGACAATTGCATACGACGGGACCGAATACGCCGGCTGGCAGCGCCAAAACGGTGCGCTTGCGGTGCAGGAGGTTGTGGAAAATGCCATTGCTAAGCTTACCGGCACCGAAGCCGAGCTGCTAGGCGCAAGCCGTACCGACGCGGGCGTGCATGCTCTCGGAAATGTGGCTGTTTTCGATACCGAAGCGACGATTCCCGCCGAAAGGTATGCACCGGCTTTAAATAAGTATCTGCCCGACGACATCCGCATCGTTTCCTCGAAGGAGGTACCAGCGGAGTTTCAGCCGCGGTTCGATGCACATCATAAGCTTTATGAATATCATATTCTGACAGGAGAGGTCTGCTCGCCGTTACGGTTCCGGTATGTGCATTTCATGAAGGAAAAGCTTGATGTGGAAGCTATGAACAGGGCGGCGGCGCTGCTTACCGGGACGCACGACTACACATCGTTTTGCGCAGCGGCGGCGCAGGTTAAGACGAAGGTCAGAACCGTCCGGGACATTACGGTAACGAAGACGGGGGAGGAGATTGTCATCTCGGTGGACGGTGACGGGTTTCTTTATAACATGGTCAGAATCCTTGCGGGAACGCTTGTGCAGATCGGCCTCGGACGGATGAAACCGGAGGATATGCCGGGCATTTTAGAGGGAATGGACCGCGCTTTAGCCGGTCCGACGTTACCGGCAAAGGGATTGCAGCTCGTCAGGATATGGTTTTCTGAATAACAATTCGTAAAATGTAATGTCGAGTATGACATTTTACAACAATTTAATCGAAAAAGCGCGAAAGAATTGTTGACATATGTTTTGATGTTCGGTATAATGCGGAAAGTGACCGCTTTCTTCAGGGAAAGCGAATGAATACAGGAGGTAAACCTATGAAGACTTTTATGGCAGCTACCGCTGACGTCGAGAGAAAATGGTACGTTGTTGACGCGGAAGGTCAGACACTCGGCCGTCTTTCTTCCGAGATTGCCAAGGTTTTGAGAGGCAAGAATAAGACGATTTTCACGCCTCATATCGATACCGGTGATTATGTAATCGTAATCAATGCAGAGAAGATCCGCACGACCGGTAAGAAGCTGGATCAGAAGATTTACTACTCCCACTCCGATTATCCGGGTGGAATGAGAGAGACGACTCTTCGCGAGATGCTTGCGAAGAAGCCCGCTGATGTTATTACTTTCGCAGTTAAGGGTATGCTCCCGAAGGGCCCCCTCGGACGCAGCATGCTTTCCAAACTTCACGTTTATGCAGGCGCTGAGCATCCTCATGCAGCTCAGAAGCCCGAAGAACTGAAATTCTAATCAGAAAGGAGATTTACGACCATGGCAAAGAATTCTTCCAAATTCTATGGAACCGGCAGACGTAAGAGCAGCATTGCCAGAGTATATTTACTTTCTGGTAAAGGAAACATCACCATCAACAAGAAGAGCATTGACGAGTACTTCGGTCTTGAGACCCTGAAGGTTATCGTTCGTCAGCCCCTTGCTCTTTTGAAGGCAGATGATCGTTATGATGTTGTTGTAACCGTACGCGGCGGCGGTTTCTCCGGTCAGGCCGGTGCTATCCGTCACGGTATTGCACGTGCCCTTTGCAAGGCAGACATTGAGAATCGTCCTGCACTCAAGAAGGCAGGCTTCCTCACCAGAGATGCCCGCATGAAGGAAAGAAAGAAGTACGGCTTGAAGGCAGCTCGTCGTGCACCTCAGTTCAGCAAGAGATAATCAGATATTTTTGTATCGAGTATTTATCACAGATTCTATTCCCGGAAGCCAAATTGGCTTCCGGGGTTTCTGTTTTTATCTATTCTATGACTGCAAATGCAGTTTTTCTCAAATGAGTCATATATTCTGCGGGCTTCTTATGACTGCAGATTCCAATTTCTTCAAATGAGTCATATATTTACCTGTCTTCTTATGACTGCAAATCAAGATGTTTCTATGTGAGTCATGTCTCTGGCCTGGCTTTTATGACTGCAAACTATGGTTTCTCTATGTGAGTCACATATCTGGACTGGCATCTATGACTGCAAACTATAGTATCTCTATGTGAGTCACATATCTGGACAGGCATCTATGACTGCAAACTATGGTTTCTCTATGTGAGTCACATATCTGGGCAGGCATCTATGACTGCAAACTATAGTATCTCTATGTGAGTCATACTTGGGGTCTGGTTTCTATGACTGCAAATCAAACTTTCTTCAACTGAGTCATACCTTGGTCATGATTCCTATGACTGCAAATTCAATTCTTTTCATAACGCACCTGAAGAGTTTAAAGAAGCAAGTCCTTTCTGTTGACATCCGTAAATGGTTTTGATAGACTTATTCCATCAGAAGACGCCGGTGTCTGCAGGCCCGGTTTTGATTCGAGAATATCGAAAGCGTTAATTCAAATCTCTCTTGTGCGTCTATCTCTATCATAATTCTAATGATTACAAAGCAAGAATTCTTCAAATGAGTCATACCCCCGCTATGATCCCTATGACCGCAAATCAAATATTCTTCTAATGAATCATATCCCGGCAATTGTTCTAATTGACTGCAAATAAGAATAATTTCATCTGAATCATACCTTCGCCATGATTCTAATGACCGCAACTCAGATTATATTCATTTGAGTCATCATTCAGCCGGAATCTTTTGACTGCCGATTTGTATGTTTTAAAATGAGTCAATTGTAATTCCTCTCAAATCAGAATTAATCTCAAATAATCAGAGCCAAACGCAAATCATTAAAATCATACTTCAAATCATCAAAATCATTCTTCAAATCATCAAAAACATCTTCAAAACATCTTCAAATCATCGAATAATATCCATCAAATCATTCCTGTCAAATCAAGAATAAATAACCCAAAACCATTCAATTCATAAAGGAGGTTTCACTATGTACGGACTTAAGAAAATGCTGATTGAGGAGCAGAAACGGTTGCAGGATATCATTCGCAAAGCCAAAGTGGGAGAGGAAACTTTTCCGGAGGGGTATTTGCGGATTTCCAGTGACAAAGGGCATGTCCGGTTCTATCATTGTGTGGAGGACAGGCTTGGAAAGTATATCCCGAAGCAGCAGTCTCAGTTGGCAAGACAACTTGCACAGAAGACATATCAGGAGGCAGTTATCCATATCGCGACGGGCAGGCTGAAGCAAATCTCACGACTTCTTGCGGATTATGCGGATGATGAAATTGAACAGATCTATCTGTCATCGCATACAGAAAGACAGGCTTTGATTACACCCCTGGAGCCGACGACCGACCAATTGATCTATGATTTCCGGAACGAGACATATAAAGGGAAAGAATTTCAGGAAGGTGTGCCGGTAATTCTGACTGAAAAAGGGGAACGAGTGCGGTCAAAGTCGGAGAAGATTCTGGCAGATTACTTCTTTCGAAACGGTATCCCCTACAAATACGAGAAGCCTCTCTTTTTAAAAGGATTCGGCACGGTGCACCCGGATTTTACGCTTTTCTCGCCGAAGCTTCGGAAGGAGATATACTGGGAACATGAAGGAAGAATGGATGATCCGGTCTATGCGCGAAACGCAGTGAAGAAGATATACGGCTATGAGCAGAACGGCCTTTTTGAGGGGGAACGTCTGATTCTGACATACGAGACAGAGGAGACCGTCATAAATACGAAAGACATCGAACGAAAACTGAACCAATGCTATAGGTAAGATACAAGCAACAGCTATAAAGACAAAATGACAACGTAGAATCCGGTGAGTACACTGTTATTCATGCCCGGATTGAGATAAAGCAAAATTGCGTGTCGCGTTCCGGCAGGTCGAACACAGCCGGGACGAAGTGAAGCAGGAGCGCAGCAGGAGTGCAATAGGAGTGAAACACCGGCTACCGCCCCGCTGTTATTCCACCTGCCGCGGAATATGTTTCCTCTGATACATCGCGTACAGGCAAAATGCGGTCAGGCAGCAAACGAGGTCGGCTGTCGGGGTCGCGATGACAATGCCGTAGACGGCGGAGAACAGGCAGAAGAGGAACATCAAAGGAATGTCCAGAAAGCCCTTTCGCAAAACGGCGAGAAGGAATGCGTTCTTCCAGCGGCCGACAGCCTGGAAGAACGAAATGAATGTATAGGCACAGGCGGAGAACGGCGCGCCGATGCAAAGAATCCGAAGGAAACGCATGCCGAGCGTTAAGGACTCGCCCGGTCTTACGAAGAAGCCGACGAGCGGCCTTGCGGCAAACAGGCAGGCGAGCATGCAGCTGATTCCGATGGTCAGCGCAATTATGACTGTATCCTTAATGACCCGTTTCATGCGTTTGAAATCACCGGCAGCATAATTGTAAGCAATCAAAGGAAGCACGCCCTGTGTGAGACCGCGAACCGTTGCGTGCGCAAGCATGTTAATCTTCTTGGCGACACCGAGACCGGCCTGCGCAGCCGTGCCATTTGCCATCATCAGCCGGTCTAAGCAGGCATAGGAGATATTCTCGAAAAGCGTCATGATGCACGCGGGAAGCCCGGTGCTCAGAATGCTTTTCGCTGTCCCCCGCTCCGTATGAAGCGGCAGGCGGAACGAAAGCACGGAAGCCTTTCGGCGCCTCAGTTGCAGCACAAGCATGATGGCAAATGCCATCCAGTTCGAAACCGCGGTGGCAATTGCCGCCCCGAGTACTTCATGCCCTTCGGGAAGAAGAACGAACATGAAGACCGGGTCTAAAATGATATTGAAAATGCTACCGCAAACAATCCCGATGCTCGCATCCATGCTGCGGCCTTCGCTTCGAAACAGATGCGCAGTGACCATACTTAGCGAGGTACCGAGACCGCCCAGACCTACCGTGATGAGCATGTATTCGGTTGCGTATCTATGCACCTCAGGGTCTCCGCCGCCGAGAATGTCAAGAAACGGATGCCGAAGCAAAACGGCAGCGAGAATATATAAGACGGTTAGTCCGCCGCATCCCCAAAACGAAAAAGCGCAGGCTTCCCCCGCGCTTTTTTGATTTCCTCCGCCGAGACTGCGGGCCGCCTCCCCTGCACCGCCCACGCCGAACAGATTGGCAATCGCGGAAAGGAACATAAAGGCAGGAAGGCATACTGTTACGGCCGCCAGTTTCGCATCGGATCCGCTCAATCCGATGAAAAATGTGTCGGCCATATTGTAAATCACCAGAACGACCTGCCCGACAATTGTCGGAAGGGCCAGCCGGGCAATCGCATTCGGTACCGGTTCCCGTTCAAAAACGGTTGCTTCGCTGTCGTTTCTCATCGTTTCTTCCGTTTCAAATCCGCATCTTTGGTGCGGATGGTTTTCCTATAGTAAACACCGAAAATGTCACATTTGTCAATATATAATGAAATCGGAGCCACGGAGGGAAGGCACAATCGGGCAAGATTCGTTTTGACTTTTTGCCCTGCGCGGATTACAATCAAAGGAGAGTGTGAGGACGATTTCCCAAAAGGAGCAATGCATGAAAATCATTCATACAGCCGATGTTCATCTGGATGCGAAGTGCGTGCGGCATTTTCCGCCGAAGCAGGCGAAAGAGCGTCGTGACGAGCTTTTGCTGACCTTTCTTGCGCTGATCAAAACGGCGGCGGAGCAGGGCGTCGAGGCCATCATCATCGCGGGCGATCTGTTCGACGGCGTGAAGGTCTCCGCTACGGCAAGGGATGCCGTGCTTTCGGCGTTTAAGAACAACAGTGAAATCACCTTTTACTATTTGTGCGGCAATCATGACGCGCTGAACCCGGCCGAACTGTTCGGAGAGATTCCGGCAAATGTGAAACTCTTCGGAAACGGCTTTACAAGCTATGAGCTGAACGGACGCGACGGTGAAAAAGTCGTGATTACGGGCGCGGAGGCGGCCGGAACGGATGCGGCAGCGTTAGCGTCGTCCCTGATTCTTGATCATACGAAGTGCAACATCGTCGTGCTTCACGGGCAGGAGACCGCGGGAAGCGGCGCAGGAGAGAAGGAAGTGATTCCGGTTAAGAGTTACCGGAACCGCGGAATCGATTACCTGGCGCTCGGGCATATTCATGCGCCGAAGGCGGAAAAGCTGGATGCCAGGGGAACCTATGCCTATTGCGGATGCCTGGAGGGCCGCGGTTTTGACGAATGCGGCGTGCACGGGTACCGCCTTCTTAATGTGCAAAACGGGCAGATTACGGAGAAATTCGTACCGTTCGCAAGAAGAACCATGTGGGAGCTGTCCGTACCGGTTACAGGCCTTTCCGACTCCGAGGAAATAATCAAAAAAGCAAGAGAAGCCGGTGCGGAACAGGGCATTAAGCATGAGGACATGGTGAAGCTTGTCCTCTGCGGGGAAAAGGACGTGGATGCCGAGACCGATACGGAATATATCGGAAAGACGCTTAGTGAGGACTGGCATTTTGTGAAGGTTACGGACCAAACGACGGTATATACGGACTATACAAAATACCGTCTCGACCCGACGCTTCGGGGAGAGTATGTCCGAAGCATCGAGGAAGCCGTTTCGAAGGGGAAACTCACAAGTGAGGAGGCGGGCAAGATGATCCGGCTCGGTGTGAGAATCCTTTCGGGAGAGGAGCAGCTGTCATGAGAATCCTCAATATTCATATCGAAAATTTTGGCAGACTCAAAGACTGCGATATCACATTTGACAGGGGCTTGAATGCTGTTGTTCGTGAAAACGGCTGGGGCAAGACGAGTCTTGCGGCATTCATCCGTGCCATGTTTTACGGGCTCGAGGGCGAGCGAAAGCGTGACCTTAAGGAGAATGAACGGCTTCGTTACCAGCCCTGGAACAAAGGTCATTTCGGCGGCTCAATGAAGTTCGAGGCCGGTGGAAAATGCTACATCGTCACGAGAGATTTCGGTGCAAAGGACAGAAACGAAGGCTTCCGGCTGCAGGACGCCGTGACGCTTCTTGACAGCACCGATTATTCGGAACGGCTCGGAGAAGAGCTGTTTCATATCGACCGGGAAGCATTCGGAAGAACGGCATTTCTCAATCATGCCTCGGTACTCTATAGCGGCGGCGGAAGTCTGCCCGGAGACGGAGAAGGCACGGAAGCGGGTGCGGAAGACCTGAATCGCTACGGCATTGCGGACGCGAAGATGAAGAATTATCTGAATGAGAATTCGCCTACCCGTAAGACCGGGAAGCTTTGCCAGAAAAAGGAAGAAATCAGGGAGATGGAGCAGGAGCTCAAAAGACTTGCTCCGCTTAAGGAAAGAATAACCGGGCTTCAGGCGGGACGCACGCAGGATGAGGCAGAGCTCAGAAATGCAGAGGAAGAACTTAAAAATATCCGGGCCGAGCAGAAGACGCTTGCGGCATTCCGAACCGAGGCGCTGATTGAGCGTCAGAGGGAAGAGAGGAAAGCCCATAAGGAGCAGTGCCTCGCGGCCGTATTGCAGACCGAAAAGGAATTCGGCGGTGTGATTCCGTCGGAAGATGCCATTAGAGAAGCCAAAGCGGACGCCGAGAAGGTTCGGAGCACCGACTCGCTTTTGCGGGAGGAGACCGGACCGAATCCGAGATTCCTCGCGCTTTCGGAGTATTTCGAAAACGGAGTTCCGGACGACGGGGAGCTTACAGAACAGATACAGATCAGAAATGAAATCCAGGATATCGAACGGGACGAAAAGGTGCTTCGGGAGCGTCTTACCAAAGAGCGCGACCGGGAGAAACTTCTGTCGGAGCAGGCGCAGGATCAGAGCAGGAACGCCGTAAGCGCGAGCATGCCGTGGCCGGTTGTGGCGGGTATTTTCTTCGTTGCGGCGACAGCCATGACGGTCGGGCTGGTCTTTCATATGTTTCCGAAGAAAGCAGGCAATATCGTTACGGCCGGCATAGTCATCACATTTGCCATAGCCCTGATCGGTCTTTGGGAGGCTTTTCGAAGAGGCAACGCCGCAAAAGCGGAAAGAGCGATGCACGCGAAGCGGCTCGAGGAATGCCGCATGGCAGCAGATGAACTTGAGCAGCAGATCGAAGAACTTCTTGCCGTGAAAGAGGAGAAAAGGGAGACTGTAGCGGGCTTCCTCAAAGCATGGGGAAAGTCTGCCGGTGAAGACGGGGAAGAAGCCCTTCTTTATGAAATGAAGAGCCGCGCGGAGGAATACCGCTCGCTTGCCGCTTTGGAGGAAGAACGGGCGGAAAAGCATGCAAAACGTGTTCGCCAGAAAAGCGAGACAGAGGATTCGCTCAGACAGAAGCTTTCCGCGATGGGTGCGCCCGAAGAACTTATGAGCCTTCGGGATGCGACGGATGTCCTGAACTGGCTTTCCGAAACAGGCGGGAGACTGATTCGCCTGGAAAATGAGAAAAAGCAGGCCGGGGAAGCGGAGGAAAGACTCGTCGCATTTGCCAAAGAGCATCCCGAGAAGCCCGGGCAGATCCTACTCTCCGAGGAGCAGCTTGCGGAGAGGGAACGTGACCTGAACGCCGGCGAGGCGGCAGCTTCCGAGAGGGAACGCGCACTTCGGGAGGCTCTTTCGGCAAGAAACCGCGAACTTTCCGACGCCTATACGGACGAGGATTCCCTTCTCGATGTTTCGGAGCGGCTTGCAGGTGAGAAAGAAGCATATGTCGAGGCCGAGGAGGCATACAAAATCGTCAAGAAGACGCAGGAATACCTTTCTGCGGCAAAGGACCGTTTCACGGCGCGTTTCATGGAGCCGATTAAAAGCGCTTTTGACCGTTACTATGCCCTTCTTTGCGGAAGGGAGGACGGCGGTGAGGAGTTTCGGATTGATGCCGGACTTCGCATCGAGCGGAAGGAAGAAGGCGCGTTTCACGATGCCGAGGCGCAGAGCGACGGTTATGCCGACATGATCGGGCTTTGCATCCGGATGGCGATTCTTGATGTGAAATTCACAAGGGAGAAGCCACCCGTCATAATGGACGATCCGCTTGTCTATCTTGACGATGCGCATCTGTCAGGGGCGAAGGAGTTTCTGCAGAAGATTGCGGACAGTTATCAGGTCATTTACCTGACATGCCGCGGGGACAGAGCCTGAACAGAAAGGATACTCCATTGACACTTCTTTCTGCCATGTCTTACAATGAGACTGTTTAAGTACTTTTCAATCATTTTGTAGGAGAGTAAGGCATTCATGAGTAAACCGGTAATCAAAAAGGAGCAGGTCAAGACGCTTTGCGACGCAAAGTACATCCGGCTCTATGATCTGCAATATGCGGAAGGAAAGCATTATTTCGATGCGACGAGGCGGGAGGCGGACAAGATTGTTGCCGTGAAAAATGACGACGAATTCCGTTCGATGCTCCCGGACGCCGTTACGATTGCGGTCATTCTGCATTTGCCGGATGAGGAACCGAAGCTTCTTTTGAACTACGAATACCGTTACCCTGTCGGTCAGTTTCTGTTAAGCCCCATAGCCGGACTTTTAGATCCCGAGGATGCGACGGAGGAGGATCCTCTCCGTGCGGCCGCAACACGGGAAATTTTTGAGGAAACCGGCATTACGATGCAGGAGAGCGACCGAATCACGGTGTTGAATCCGTGTGCTTTTTCATCGCCCGGAATGACCGATGAGAGCAACGCTTTTCTGGCAGCAGACATATGCCTTTCGGACCTTTCAAGCCTCTGTCAGACCAATGCCGTCGGCACGGAAGTGTTTAACGGCACGGAGCTTGTCACGAAGGATGAGGCAAGAAAGCTTTACGAGACCGGACGCGACCGGTTCGGAAACACGTATTCTCTTGCTACGTGGGCGGTTTTGGGATATTTCTGCAACCGCTGAGGGAAATGCCATACTACAGGAGTAGAACGACTTGCTTTACGATAAAGACATTCGGGAGCCCTTATTTGACTGGTTTTTGGAACACTACGGAAAGGTAAGGGCTCTTGAAGAAAAAATCATCGGAAAGTCCCGGGCGGACATGGTATTTGTCCTCCCCGATGCGATATGCGGCGTGGAAATCAAAAGCGACGCGGACTCGTATGCCAGACTTGAGAGCCAGGTGAAGGATTACGACCGGTTCTTTGATGTGAATTATGTTGTCGCGGGTTCGAGCCACGGCATGCACATCAGCGAACATGTGCCTTCCTATTGGGGCATTATCACGGTCGAGGAAACCGAGACGGGCATCGATTTTTACATGCTTCGTGAGCCGGAGCAGAAGACCGGCGTGACCTGGCCCGCAAAACTTTCTTTCTTATGGAGACCGGAGCTTGCATCCCTTTTGGAAGCGTTGGGGCTTCCGAAATACCGGGAGCGGAGCAAGCCTTTTGTGATTGAAAAGATTACGGCCGCGACCGGAGTGAAGGTCATGGAAGATGCTGTAAAGAAAGAGTATCTCCGGCTTTTGTTCGAGCGCGACTATACCGCAATCGAGGGCATCATTTCGGCCTTTAAGAAAGAGCAAAGCCTGAAAAAGGCAGCCAAAAGAAGTGTAAACTCACGCAGAGCGGTTCGTGTCCGCGTTCGCAGGAAGCGCCGCTCGACGCGGAGGATATAAAACGGAGGTGTAACAATGAAAAAAATTAATGCGAGGAGCCCCTGGCCGCTTGACACGACCGTGTGTTTTGACCGGGTGCTCGGGGAAGTGAACCGTGAGGGAATGCAGGGGTTTGAAATCCTTCCGGACGGAAAGGTGCACGTGCGCGTAGTGGCACCGAATGCGAAAGAAGTGGTATTGGACCGTTTCGGTACCATTTTCCCTCTTGAAAAAGTTGATGACAAAGGAGGCTTTGAAGGAACGCTTGACATGGGCCGCGGTTTCCTTTATTTCTTCCTGAAATATGACGGCAATGACGTGATGAATCCCTGTCTTCCGATCGGTTACGGTTGCTGCCGTCCGATGCATTTCTTTGATGTTCCGGTTCCGGGCGAAGATGAATGGGACAAGCTTGAGGGCGTGGAGCACGGCGCTGTTTCGAGACAGTATGTGTACTCGAGTGTAACCGGCAAGCATGAAATCATGATGGTTTACACGCCGCCGAAGTACGATCCCGCAAAGAAATATCCGGTTCTTTACCTGCAGCACGGCTACGGGGAAAATGAGACCGGCTGGGTTTACCAGGGTCATGTAGGCCGCATTGCGGACCGTCTGCTTGCCGAAGGCAAGATGAAAGAGATGATCATCGTGATGGGCAACGGCATGACGCAGACCGACGAGCAGCCCGGCGGCTTCCCGCGTTTCACATTTATCGACGTGCTTGTGAAGGATTTCATTCCTTATGTGGAATCTCATTACAACGTTTATACTGACAAATGGAACCGCGCCATGGCAGGTCTTTCGATGGGCAGCATGCAGACGAGCATCACGACGCTGACGAATCCCGATTTGTTCGGATACGCAGGTTTGTTCAGCGGCTTTTTGCGCATGCCGTTCGGAGCCCCCGGACAGGAGATTCCGCAGCCGCATCTTGAAATTCTGAAGGATCCCGAGAAGTTCAACAAGGAATTCAAGGTATTCTACCGCGCGATGGGCACCGAGGACCAGTATTTCAACGCTTTTGACGGCGATGACAAATTCCTCGAGGGCAAAGGCCTCAACATGATCCGCGAGACCTATCCGGGCGGACATGACTGGACGGTATGGAGACGCTGCATCCACAGCTTCCTGCCGAAGATTTTTCAGGACTAAGAGTGCGGATGAGGGGATGGTTGTAAGTGCCGGTTGATTTATAATTTCCCGGATTTGAACTTTGCTTTTGACTTGATTTACGGGTCGAAGGTTCTGCTTTTGACTTGTTTTAACCGATTGGAGTTTTTTGTACGGACCGACAGGCTGTGAAAGCCTGCCGGTCCGTATTTTGTTCTGCTTCTAGTTGTGTTGGGGATTTTACTACGGACTAGACATCAGGTTTCAACAGGGCAGTCCGTATTCTTTTTTGTTTTCTCCGTTTTACCGGAATTTTTACTACGGACTGGACATCAGATTTCAACAGGGCAGTCCGTATTTTTTTGTGTTTTCTCCGTTTTACCGGAGTTTTGCTACGGACTGAAAGGTTGTAAGAGGCTTGATAGTCCGTATTTTTGTCCTTTTCCCGTTGTTTCAGGAATTTGCTACGGACCGGTTAAGAGTTTCTTGCTTGTCGGTCCGTATGTTTTTGGCTGTTCTCAAGCCAGTCAGGTTTGGCAGAGAATGAAATTACGGACCGAAAAAGCTGTCAATACTCATCAGTCCGTATATTTCCGGGGAAACGAGAAGGGCTTTTCTAAAACGCTTGAATTCTTTACGGACTGACACTTCGAAACAAGGTGAGAAGTCCGTAATCTTCCCGAAAAGTGGCATTTTTCTTCGGAAATGCCTTTTGGTAAAAAGCAACAAGAATCCGTAATTTCTTTGTGCAGGAAAGCAAGAGTTTCCGATGCCGGATGAAAGCAGACTTGTATGGTTTGGCTAATTGAACAGCCTTTTTTTCTACTTGCCCAAAACTCCGCGTAGCAGGTATACTCATTTTACAAATAAACGGGGGTTATATATGAATTGTTTTGAACTTGAGAGCAAGCGGGAGCAATTGATGTGCATGTTGAAAGAGCGTCAGCAGATGCTCATGAAATTCAATCAGGAGCTCGGAGAAATGCGGATAAGGCATCCGCGGGGAATCATCCGGGTCAGCCGCTGCAACGGGGCGTTTCAGTATTACTGGAAGCAAAAAGGAAGCGACAAGTGGAATTATCTTCGAAAAAGCCGCAGGGCAGTCGCTGAAAAGATCATTGCCACAGAGTATTACGGCAGTCTGCAGAAAAAAACGCTGAAAGAATTGAAGAAGATCGGGGATTGGCTTTCGGCGGATGCCTTTGTGAGTGTTAATGAGGAGTATGAGAAACTGCCGGATGGCCGAAAGGCGCTTTTGCACCCATTGGTTCCCTCACAGGAGGAGGTCGTTACGGAGTTTCTCGATACATCCTATGAACGATGGGATTCTTTTGAGGAAAACCTGCAATACGAAACGTCGAAAGGGGAATTTGTCCGTTCCAAAGCCGAATGGATGATTGCCGAGCAGTTATACAAAAACGACATTCCTTACCAATATGAATTTCCTCTTTACCTGGACGGACTCGGCACGATTCATCCGGATTTCCGATGCCTGAATGTGCGGACGAGAAAGGTTGTATATTGGGAACATCAGGGAATGATGGGCGACGCAAATTATGCAAGCCATGCACTTCGGAAACTGAATGCCTATGAGGAGAACGGATTCTACATCGGCGACAATCTCATTATAACCGAGGAGGCCGCGGAATATCCGCTCATCCCGAAAACGATAGACAGATGGATTAAAAGAATGCTGTTGTAATCCGCCATTATATCCGCTGTCTTTTCGTACGGACTGAACGCCATTATATCTGCTGTCTTTTCGATACGGACTGAATGTCATTATATCTGCTGTCTTTTCGTACGGACTGAACGCTGTTTTGATTGCTGAAGTCCGTATTCAATAGATAAATAATTGAAAAAACGATTTCGATACGGACTGACTCTGAAAAATGACAGAGCAGTCCGTATTGTTTTGAGGTGAATCACCGCATTTCAATTTTTTCACGGAAAATGTTACGGACTCAAAATAACAAATCAAGGCATTGGTCCGTAAAGTATTGAAGTTGCCCGGTTTTACAGAGAATATCTTAAGTGATTGATACGGACTAATAGAGAAGAAAGAGAGGATAAGTCCGTATAGACAGGGAGCACAGGAGAAGAAGGATGGGTTTTTACGGACTAATGGAGGGAAAAGGAAGAAAAGTCCGTACGCGCGGAGACAAAGGGCGCAACAAAGACAGCAACAACCGACCGACACAACCGGCATTCCGCACCTGAAGCCGTTGAAATACAAAATAAAGTAGAAAATTCGGCAAAAATCCATTGTGAATTTAACTTATAATTGAATCTGCTATTGTACTCAACTGAAAGTGTTGATATGATACGGATGAATCAACGAACAGACGAGCCCGGAGACGAATTACAACCGGTCCGATTTTCACAGAGGAGGATAAAGACCATGTCATTTGCCACTACGTTACAGTCATTAAGAAAAGAAGCGGGGCTTACCCAGGAACAGCTTGCGTCGAAGTTCGGCGTGAGTGCGCAGGCGGTTTCCAAATGGGAGAACGGAAGCTTTCCGGAAGGCGACCTGATTCCGAAGATTGCCGATTTGTTCCATGTTTCCATTGATTACCTGTACGGCAGGGAAGAGCGGAACGCCGGAGCGGAGGAACAGCTCGTTCGGGAGCTGACCGCCATTTGGAAGAAAGAAGGAAGCCATGAAGAACATCAAAAGGATTATATGGAAAAACTTTTCCGTTTGATGTGGGCGTTTCAAATCTCGGCGTGGTCGGATAATATACATTATTATGACCGCCCGCAGGTCGATAAGGATTCGGATCTTGCAAGCGCGCTCGTATTTCACGGCGGCTTCAGCTATATGCGCTTAAACAAGAATAAGCAATTCTATGTGGCGCTGAAAGAACCCGATGAAAAGGAAGGATTCCTGAAATGGTTTGATACAATCGGCACGCTGCAGCCGATGCTTCAGCTTCTTGCCGATCCGGGAAGCGCAAAGGCTCTTCTGTACCTTTACACATTGGATTCCTCGGCGATGATCGGGGCGGAAGCAATTTCCAAAGCCACAGGCGTTCCGAAAGAAAAAGTTGAGGCCATGCTCGAAACAATGTGTAACAAGCTCGGAAAGCATGAGCCGGCGGTTTACTGCGTCCGTGTTATGAAAGAAAACGGAAAGAGCGAACTGGTTTACGGAATTGAGAAAACAAGAAGCGGCCTGCTTCTCGGAGTGCTGGCTCTTCTCGATTCGTACGTCAATTCCCAGGGCTCGTACTCGATTCAGATTAACAACCGCCAGAAAGCATGGATTGAGAAAATGCCGTAGTTTGTGTGAGGGATAAAGCGGCGCCGCGGAAAATGTGACCGCCGCAACATACTGATGCCAAGCAGCATATAATTACAAAGCAATGCAAAGCGATACAAAGCAATGCAAAGTGATACAAAGTAACATAAAGGGTGCGGAGAATGAAAAACATCGAAGAAAAAGAAACAAAAAAGAAGAAGAAACAAGCCGGGCAGAACGAGCCCGAAAACCGCTACCATAAGGAACACGGTCTTTGGTCCAATGTGAAGTACATATTTGTTAACATGGCGCGCATGGAGAGGAGACTGCCGTGGCTGATTCTTCTCGCTGCGGTTTCCACGGTGGCCATGCGGTATCTGTGGAACTTCATCGCGAAGTTCGTGCTGGATATGGTAACGAAGGAAGCACCGGTCGAAGATTTGATCAGAATGATGGTATTTGTCTTCATGACGCAGTGCGCGGCGACGATTCTCAAATCCTACACCGACAGCCAGATCTGGTGGCGCTACATCGCGGCGCGTCTTAAGATGATGGTCGAGAAGAACTACAAGGTCATGACAATGAAGTTCGAATACCTTGAGGACACCGACGTCATGGACTGCTACCAGAAGGCCGGAAACGCCGTCGGCAACAACAGCGAAGGCGTCGAGGGCATGATGCACCAGATTGAGTATTCCGTGACGACGCTGTTCGTCGTTATATTCGGTCTCGCCATCATGGGCACGATGAACGTTTGGATCATGCTTGGGATGATTGTGCTCGCATTTGCCAACTTCTTCATCAAAAATCGGACAAACCGCTACACGAAGAAGACCATCTGGGACCCGCTCGCGACATGGTGGCGCAAGCGCAACTATATGGAAAATGTGACGACCGACTTCAAGACCGCGAAGGATATCCGCGCATTCGGACTAAAGGACCGACTTGTCGGAAAGATGCGGGAGCTGAATGCGACACGAATCGAAGCCGAACGGAAGAACCAGCTCCTTTGGTGGTACACCGGGCAGGCCGGCAACGTGCTTTGGTTTTTAAGCCAGTGCGCACTTTACGCCTGGCTTGTGTATGCGGTCATCAAAAAGGGCATGACCATCGGTAACTTCACGTTGTATCTCGGTTCGGCCGGAACGTTCTTCTCGCAGATTATTTCGCTTTTTGACGGCATGGTCGCGATGCTTGCGAGAAGCCGCGAGGTAGACGATTGGAGAAGCTTTCTCGAGATTGACGACGGAGCGGAAGAGGGACTTAAAGAGGTTCCGAAATACGACCGTTACGAGTTTACGTTTGAAAATGTCAGCTTCCGTTATCCGAAAGCCGAGAAGTACGCGCTTAAGAACATGAACATTACGCTCAGGGCAGGTGAGCGGCTCGCCGTCGTCGGATTAAACGGCGCCGGCAAATCGACCTTCATCAAGCTTTTGTTAAGGCTTTACGAGCCGACCGAAGGCCGCATCCTCTTAAACGGCGTCGATATCCGCACCTACAAGCGGAGCGAGTACTATAAGATTTTCTCGCCGGTATTCCAGGACGTGAACATCTTCGCGTATCCGTTTGCGGAAAATGTGTCGATGGACACGAAGGAAGCAACAGACCGCCCTAAAGCAGAAAAGAGTCTTCGCGACGCCGGTCTTTCGGAAAAGCTTGACAGTCTTCCGAAGGGAATCGATACCGAGCTTTTGAAGATCATTTTCGACGACGGCATTGATCTTTCGGGCGGCGAGAAGCAGAAGCTCGCGCTCGCAAGAGCGCTCTATAAAGATGCGCCGGTTGTCGTGCTCGACGAACCGACCGCAGCGCTCGATGCACTTGCCGAGGCAAAGCTTTATCAGGATTTTGACAAATTGATCGGCGGAAAGACCGCCGTCTATATCAGCCACCGTCTCAGCTCGACCGGCTTCTGCAACGCGGTTGCGATGTTTAAGGACGGCGAGATGGTTGAATACGGAACGCACGAAAGCCTCCTGCAGGCCGACGGCGCTTATGCCGAGATGTTCCGCGTTCAGGCGCAGTACTATGTGGAAGGGGGAGAAGAAGATGGCGAAGAAAGAAAAGAAGCGTAAGAGTTCCGAGCTTGAGCAGGCGCTCGACAGCGAACAGAGCGCAACCGCCAGGGGCGTTACGAAGAAGACTTTAAAGTACATGCTTGCATTTGCCTGGAAGGAGAAGCGTTCGCTGTTCGCATTTTACCTGATCCGCTTCATCGGAGACGTGCTCGGACAGTTAAAGGTGTTACTTCTGCCGAAGCTCCTTGTTGACGAACTGATGGCCGTCATCGGCGGCGCACCTGCGGATGCGCATATTCGTAACATCGTGCTTTATGCCGGCATCACGGTTACCGCCGAACTGCTTTCGTCGGTACTCATTAATATCGCGGATTCCACGAGAAATGTTTATTCCCAGGTGTTTGACGCGAGACTGTCCGAAATGCTTTCCGCAAAGTCGATGGGTATGGATTTTGCGTACACCGAGGATCCGAAGGTTCTTGATAAGCAGAATCAGGCCAAAGAGGGAATCAGTTGGTACAGCGGCGGTGTGGTATCGATTCTCGACCGGTTATACTATGTGATTTATAACCTGTTACTCATGGCCGCATCGGTTACGGTAATCGCCCTGTATTGCCCGTTGCTTCTGCCGATTCAGATTGTTTTGATGGGCGCGGTATGCTACTTCAATTACCGAAATCAGCTCATCAACACAGAGTTCTTCCTGAAACTTGCGAAATCAAACCGGATCTTCAGTTATGTTCTTTACGAGCTCGCCGAGTTTTATTATGGCAAGGACATCCGCCTCTACGACAGCTCCGAGATGATGTGCGAAAAGGGACGCTGGCTTGGCATGGAGCAGGTAAATCTGTGGGGCGAGCAGGCAAGAAGGCAGCTGAAAAACACCGTCGGAAGCAACATCGCCAATGCGCTCCGCGACGGCGTCAGCTACTTCTACATGGGCCTTCGGGTGCTTCGTAAGAAGATTACGGTCGGTGAATTCACCCTTTCGGTTTCTGCGGCGTCAAGCCTCTACCAGAGCCTTATGGGAATCGGAAGCAACATCCAGCAGGTCTCTGAAAAATGCAACTACGCTTACAGGTTCCTCGAATTCCTCGACTATCCGGATACGGCCGTTAAGGGCGACAAGCCGGTCGGAATCGGGGAGCATACGATTGAATTCCGTGACGTGAGCTTTAAGTATCCGCGGGCGGAAGAGTATACGCTTAAGCATGTGAATATCACGATCCGCCCGAATGAGCATCTTTCGGTTGTCGGGTTGAACGGCGCCGGAAAGACAACGTTCATCAAGCTTTTATGCCGCCTGTATGACGTAACCGAAGGAGCCATTTATGTGGACGGCGTCGACATCCGCGAGTATTCCGAAGAAGAGTACAGAAAGCTGTTCTCAGTGGTATTCCAGGACTTCAGCATCTTCGCATTTTCCTTAAGGGAGAATATCGAGATGGGCAATGTCGACTATGCTGAAGGCGATCCCGAAAAACGTGACGAAAAGGTAAGGGAGACGCTTGATCTTTCCGGACTTTCGGAGGATGTATCGAAGCTTCCGAACGGGCTTGATACGACGCTTTACAAGAGCTTCGACGAAAAAGGCACCGAGCTTTCGGGCGGACAGCGGCAGAAGACGGCCATCAGCCGTGCGCTTTACCGCAACGCTCCGGTTGTCATCCTTGACGAGCCTACGGCTGCGCTTGACCCGATGGCGGAGTACGATATCTACCGCAAATTCGATACCCTTGTCGGAAACAAGTCTGCGATTTATATCTCGCACCGCTTAAGCAGCTGCAAATTCTGTGACCGGATTGCCGTCTTCAGCGACGGTACGATTAAGGAATACGGCACACATGACGAGCTTGTCGGCATCGAGGACGGCATCTACGCAGAAATGTTCCGTGCGCAGGCACAGTATTATGTGGCATAACAGGATTATCCAGTGTGTTTTCAGGCACCCGCCGGATGCGGCGGGTGCTTATTTGCTTCTTGTCTATCCCCACTCCCGGTGTTATAATCGGGATGGGTTAGGAGGCGTGTTATGAATCTTAAGGAATTGCCGATTGGAAAGACTGCAACGGTCGTAAGCGTCGGGGGCGAGGGAGCCCTCAGACAGCATCTTCTTGACATGGGACTGATTCCGACCGTGGCGGTTACGATGGTGCAGCATGCACCGATGGGTGACCCGGTCGAAATCCGAATCTACGGATATGAGCTGACAATCCGGCTCGCGGACGCGGAGAAGATTGAAATCAGGGATGTCAGGGATGCTTCGGTTAAGGTTGCCGTGAATGAAAGAAAACGTCCCGTGGAGCACCCGGGTCTCGGTGAAGGCGGGCGTTATCACAGAGAAGGCGAGACGACGGCGCTGCCGGAATCGACGATGCTCACATTTGCCCTTGCCGGCAATCAGAACTGCGGTAAGACGACGCTTTTTAACCAGCTGACCGGCTCCAACCAGCATGTCGGGAACTTCCCGGGCGTGACGGTTGACCGTAAGGACGGGCAGATTCGCGGGCATGAGAATACGCTTGTGACGGACCTTCCCGGAATCTATTCGATGTCACCGTACTCAAGTGAGGAAATCGTTACCAGACAGTTCATTCTTGACGAAAAGCCGAAAGGCATCATCAATATCGTCGACACGACGAATCTCGAGAGGAACCTTTATCTGACGATGCAGCTGATGGAACTGGAGGTTCCGATGGTTCTCGCGCTTAACATGATGGATGAGGTGCGGGAGAACGGCGGCTCGGTTTTGGTAAATGAGATGGAGCGCCTGCTCGGAATCCCGGTAGTTCCGATTTCCGCCGCGAAGAACGAAGGTATCGACGAGCTTGTCGACCATGCGCTTCATGTGGCGCGTTATCAGGAAAAGCCCGCGGGCTTTGAAGAGATTGACTTCTGCGATGCCGAAGAGGCGGGCGGCGCCGTGCACCGCTGTCTGCACAGCATCAGCCATTTGATAGAGGACCATGTGAAGGAGGCCGGCATTCCGGTCAGGTTCGCGGCATCCAAACTTGCGGAGGGTGACGCAATCATCCGCGAGGCATTAAAGCTTGACGAGAACGAAACCGAAACCTTAGAGCATATCATCACCCAGATGGAGACCGAACGCGGCCTGGACCGCTCGGCGGCCATCGCGGATATGCGGTTCCGCTTCATCAATAAGATCTGCTCGGAAACGTTAATCCGTCCTTCGGAAAGCAAGGGCCACATCCGGAGCCGTAAGATTGACCGCGTCCTTACCGGCCGCTTTACGGCAATCCCGCTTTTCATCCTGATTATGGGACTCGTGTTCTGGCTTTCCTTTAACGTCATCGGCGCATTCTTCCAGGGGCTTCTCGAAAAGGGAATCGATGCCCTCGGAGCACTTACCGAAAAGGGCCTTGACGCATGGCAGGTCAACCCTGCCGTTCGGAATCTGATTATCGACGGCGTTTTCGCCGGCGTCGGAAGCGTGCTTTCCTTCCTGCCGATCATCGTTACGCTGTTCCTCTTCCTGTCACTACTCGAGGACAGCGGATATATGGCAAGAGTCGCATTTTTCATGGATAAGCTTTTGCGTAAGATCGGATTGTCCGGCCGAAGCATTGTTCCGATGCTGATCGGTTTCGGCTGTACGGTTCCTGCGGTAATGTCCTCAAGGACGCTTCCTTCGGAGCGTGACCGTAAGATGACAATCCTTCTGACGCCGTTCATGAGCTGCTCGGCGAAGGCTCCGATTTACGCCTTCTTTGCGCTCGCATTTTTCCCGAAATACGCGGCGCTTGTAACGATTGCATTATATACCGGCGGCATTCTGGTCGGCATTTTAGTTGCGCTACTGTTCCGTCAGACGTTGTTCCGCGGCAAGGCCGTTCCGTTCGTCATGGAGCTGCCGAACTACCGCATGCCGAGTGCGAAAAATGTGGCACGGCTCCTTTGGGAGAAGGCCAAGGATTTCCTTACGAGAGCGTTTACGGTTATTTTCGTTGCGACAATCGTCATCTGGTTCTTGCAGAGCTTCGATTACCGCCTCAATTATATCGGGGATAAAGAGGAGGCAACGGGGCTGCTTGCCCTGCTGGCCGGTGTGATCGCGCCCGTATTCGCGCCTCTCGGGTTCGGAAACTGGCAGTGCAGCACTGCATTGATTACGGGCTTCATCGCTAAGGAGAGCGTGGTTTCGACGCTTCAGGTTTTGTTCGGAAACACCGTTACGGCCGTTATTTCACCGCTTGCCGCTGCTTCGCTTTTATCCTTCTGTCTTCTGTACACGCCCTGTGTTGCGGCTGTCGCATCGGTACGGAGGGAACTCGGCGGAAGATGGGCTGCGGTCATGGTTGTCGGCCAGTGCGTGATTGCCTGGATTGTTGCATTTCTCGTGCACTGCGTCGGTTTGCTGTTTGTATAAAGGAGATTGTATGGAGTTAAGAATGATTGCCCGGATCGAGAATTCCTTCACGGGCACGTTCGGGATTCCGAGACAGAGCGGGCTTGCGGATTGTACCACGGCCCGCATTGTATTTGTCCCGGAGTTTCGAAATCCGGATGCTTTAAGGGGAATCGAAGAGTATTCGCATCTGTGGCTTTTATGGGAGTTTACGGAGGCTAAGCGGCCGGAAAACGGCTGGCATGCGACCGTGCGTCCGCCGAGGCTCGGGGGCAATGCAAGAGTCGGCGTATTCGCAACAAGAAGCCCCTACCGTCCGAACCCGATCGGGCTCTCGTCGGTGAGGCTTCTTAAGGTTGATTATGACTGCGCCGACGGGCCGGCGATTCTGGTTTCGGGAGCGGATCTGATGAACGGGACGCCGATTTACGATATCAAGCCGTACCTGCCTTATGCGGACTGCAGGCCGGACGCCGTCGGCGGCTTTTCGGAACGTTTCAGCTCCTACCGGCTTCCGGTTTTATTGACGGACGAGGCGAAAGCACAGGCCGCCGCATTGGGAATCGGGGAAGAGAAGCTTGCCGAGCTTACGGAGGTGCTGTCGCTTGATCCGAGGCCGGCATACCAAAACGATCCGGAGAGGCTTTACGGAATGTCCTTTGATGCCTTTGAGGTCGGATTCTTCGTGACCGAAGAGGGGATTAAGGTTTCGAACATCCGTCCGCGCTCCGTCTGAAGAGATGTCTGCTGCTCGCGAATCTCTCTTGCTTCATTTCGGAATGCGGTAGGTGTCGTTCCGAGCCGTTCGCGGAACTGACGGTTGAAGTTGCTCAGGTTGTCGAAGCCGCTGGTAAATGCGATCTCGGCGACGGTCATGTCCGTCGAAAGCAGCAGAATCGTACATTGGTGCAGCCGGTACTGCAAAAGGTAGGAAACCGGCGAGACGTGAAAACAGTCGCGAAACAACGCGCTGAAGCGGCTGATGCTCAGATTTACCTGCGCGGCAATGTCGGAAATCGTAATCGGGAAACGGTAGTTTTCGCAGATGTAATTGACAGCGGGCTCAAGCCTTGCATAAGCGCGCGCCGGGGCAGCTTCGGCATCGGCGTGCAGAAACAGCTCCGACCAGATTTCATTCAGAATGCCTCTTACGGCAAGGTCGGAACGGCTGTAGGGCAGTGTGCAGTAGGGATGGGTGCTTCGTAAAAGGCTCAGGATATGCCTCTGCCATTCGGTCTTTTGTGTCAGATGCGATTCAAAACGCACGGTCCCGCGAAGCACGGGCGCAAGATAATCCTCATATAAGGACGGTTCCCGCCCCGGAGCAATGATGTCCGGACGGAATACAAGCGCGAGAAGATGGCAGGTATCCGATTCTGCCTTATAACAAGCGTGTAGCGCATACGGTTCGATGTAAGCGGCCTCGCCTTCCTTCATATGGAAGGTGCGGTCGTTTATTCTTACATACACATCGCCTTCAAGAGCCATCAGAAGCTCGGCTTCCTCGTGCCAGTGAAGATAAAGCATCAGAAGTCCTTCTGCCACGGCGACGGTATCGTGGACGGCAAAAGGATAGCGGCTGTTTCCGTGCGCAACGGTGTCTTTTAATTGTACGGGAAGGTCCATAATCTGCTCCTTTATGCATTATATAGTAAGATTGTATCATATTTGCGCAAGATAGCAATAGAAAAAGTGCATATTACGATAATATAATACGACCATAGCAATCAACAGTGTTGTGTGTTTTTCCCCTCGCATAATATAAAGACATGATAAGGCCTTCGGAACATCCCACCGAAGGCTTTATCATGTTCTAGGAAAAAAAGGCGGACAGACATTTGTCTGCCCGCAATCTGTATGGAGGTTGATCCTGACGTGTTCGTCCGGATTAGCTTACCTTGCGGCTCTCTGCCTTGCGGCTCGGAGCGGGGTTACTGTTTCCGTCAAGCTCTTCGACGGATTCGATGCTGCCGTCGCGTACCCTTACGAGCTTGGTGCCGTAAAGGGCGGCTTCCTCGGAGTGCGTAACCTGCACGATGGTTTTATGGTATTTACGGTTGATCTGACGGAAGAGGTCCATGATCTTCATGCCGGTCTTCGAATCCAGATTACCGATGGGCTCGTCAAGGAAGATGATTTCCGGATCGAAGACGAGTGCTCTTGCGATGGCCACGCGCTGCTGCTGGCCGCCGGAGAGCTCGCGGGGCGTCAGCTTTCTTTTGTCGCTCATCTCAATCAGTTCCAAGACCTCGTCGATGCGCTTTTTGTAAGAGGAGCGCTTCTTGCCGGCAATCATCAGCGGAAGAGCGATATTGTCCTCGACATTCAGATTCGGAACGAGATTGTAAAACTGGAACACAAAGCCGATCTTATCGCTTCGCATGTCGCAGAGTTCCTTTTCCTTTAACGTGCTCAAATCGACGCCGTTTAAGCTGACGCTTCCCGAGGTGGGCCTGTCAAGCCCGCCGAGAAGGTATAACAGCGTGGATTTGCCGCAGCCCGAAGGCCCCATGATCGAGACAAACTCGCCTTCCTCTACATTCAGATTGATGTTCTTCAAAACATGGGCAGTCTCTCTGCCGTTTACAAACGATTTATTCAGGTCCTTGATGGTAATAGCATTCATGGTATTTTCCTCCGTGGATTCACTTAATTATTCATATTTGAGTTCGGTTACAACACTTAAGTTCCGGGAACGGCGCATCGTCGAAAGTGAAGCAATGAATACGATTCCGACAAATGCGACGAGAAATGCGGGTGTTCCCTTCCAGTCATAGAGAATGTCGAACGGGGTGCCGATGAAGTAGAGCATTCCGGTCACCAGGCGGTTCGTTAACAGGGTAAAGGGAACGGCGATGATAACGGCAATCAGTACGCAGAGAAGGCTTTCCGAAAGGACCAGTTTCTTTCTTCCGCCGCCGTTCATGCCGACCGATGCCATCATGGCGAACTCTTTGCGCCGCTGGTTGAAGCTGATGACGATGTTGTTGAAGATTCCGATGGCCGAGATCGCAATGGCCAGATAGGAGAAGATCGAAATCAGGTTCACGATCATCGCGTTCTGGTCCACATTTTCCTGCATTCTGGTATCCCGGTCGCTGTAGGTGGCGCCGTACCTTGTGAACAGAGCCTTGAAGGAAGCCTCGGCAGCTGCCTTGTCGCCGGTAACCTTAAACGAGAATCCTTCTGCCTCGCTGTCGTGGTACACGTCGGCGTAATCGGAGCGGCGGAACAGGATGAATTTGCCGGAGTTCAGAAGCTTACCGTCTGCAATGCAGGCTACACGCCACTCGTGATTGATTCCGTTCACGGAAAGGTTCAGCGTGTCATTTTCCTTAAGCCCCATGTCCCTTGCAAGCGCTGTCGTCACGAGAATCGTATCATCCGATGCGTTTGAGAAGTCGAGGTACGAATCGCGGTACCTGTCCTCCGTGAGGTGCATGTACCGGTTGTATTTCGCGTAAGGCTCCGGTTCAATGACCGTCGTCAGAATCTGCGTTCCGTCGTGCTCCGCGACGCGGAAGGCCTGCGGGTTTACGGTACTCTGATCCACATAGGGATTCGACTGCAGTTCCTTAAGAATCCGGTCGTAAGAGCTTTCGTCCTGATCGGACGGGAGGATGTTATCGACTTCGAAGTCATAATCGAGTTCCTCATAGGCTTCAATGACAACCTTGGTCATCGTGCGGCCGGTGGAAGAGCAGCTCAGAATTCCGTTCAGGGCGATGATCAACAGTACGACGTTACTGATCAGAAGCCTTGAGGTGCGGATGTTGTTGCAGGCAAGCCACATCGTCGTGTTGCCGCGGAAAATCTTACAAAAGAAGGCCATCAGCGCCTTAATAAGGGCCGGTGCCGCCATGATGATGCCGATATAGCAGGCGGATGCGGCGACGATGCTTAAGGGGGAAATCCTGCCGTCAAGAAGCAGATTGATGACAATCGAAGCCGTGAACAGGACAATGCCGAGCACGGTGCGGACGATATGCTTCCGATGCGTGTTCTCCACGCGGTTTAAGATGACGTCCTTCGTCTCAAAACCCGCAATCCGGCGAACCGGAAGCCATGCCGCCACAACCGAGATTACGATGGCAAATACGATGCCGAACAGAACGTGCAGCCAGTTAATCCGGAAGGGAAGATAAATGCCGTATTCCCGAAGAGGGGAAACGAGCCGGTTTACCAGGAACAGAATTCCTTCGCCGAGGGCGCTTCCGAGGATGCCGGCCAAAAGCGCGTAGCACGCACTCTCTAAAAGAACGATGAATCTGAGCTGCCGCTTTGTCGAGCCCTGGCTTAAGAAGGTTCCGAATACCGGAATCCGTTCGCTGACGATCATTTTGAATACGCCGCTGATAATCAGAATGCTTACGATGATGACGATTCCGAGCATCAGACCGACGGAGAAGATAAGAGAGGAAATATCGCCGATGAACAGGCTGTTCGTACGGTCGACGGCCTTTACCGCGTTGTTGTTATCATTGAAACGCTCTACGGCGTCCTTAATCTGATCTGCGGTTGCCGCCTTGCCGGCTTTGCCGGTGTCGACCTTTGCGTACATGACGTTGCAGGCGTCGGGAGAGCCCGCTTTTTCATTCATGAAGCGGTACGAGACGATGGCTCCGAAGGATTCTTTGCTGTCGCCGTAGAGAAGACCGTCGTTTACGGCAATGCCTTTCACCGTGAAGGTAACCGGTTCGCCGTACAGATTCAGGGTAAGCTCACTGCCGACCGTCAGATTTCTTTCCTTGGCCGTGCGCTCGGAGACGATGCATGCGGGAGTCCCGTCGTCGGCCCACTGCCCGCTTTTCAGTACCCCGCCGAAGGACTTCTGTCCGTGCAGCGTTACATAATAAAGTTTATCGTCTTCCGAGATAACGCCGGTTCCGGTAATTTCGCCCTGCAGATCCGTGAGACCCTCTGCATCGAAATCCTTTTCCGTGAACCAGCTGCCCTCAACCGAACGGAGAGCAACTTCGCGTCCTTCCGTCGCCCGTCTTGCAGGCTCCGTGAAACTGTCTTTGATGGTGTCCATCATGCCTATGCATGCAACCAGCAGTCCCGCGCTGATTGCGACCGAGAGAATGACGAGGATCAGACGCCCCTTTTTCTCTGCCATGTTTTTTCGGATATACCGTAACAGAATACCCAATTGAATCAACCTCCTTGCGTGTTACGTTTTGTATTTGACTGGCGTCAGTATACCTTTTGAGTCTTAAATGATATTTGAGTGAAGATTAAAATCAGATTAAGATTTGCTATTGCGGGAATAATTTAATTTGGGTAAAATGAAAGGAGCAATACATAAAGAGGTGAAACGCATGGAATCCATGAACAAACGTTTTGCGATAAAGGATGCTTTCTTCTCACCGCTTGAGGAGAAGATCCGTACCGTCGTGCTTCCGTATCAGGAGGCTGTATTAAAGGATGAAGTCGAAGGCGTAGCGAAGAGCCATGCCGTCGAGAATTTCCGCGCCGCTGCCGAAGTGCTTAAAAAAGGAAAATGTGACACAGAATTCTACGGAATGGTCTTTCAGGACAGCGACGTTGCCAAATGGCTCGAGGCTGCCGCATATTCACTGCAGCTGACACCGGATGCCGAACTGGAGGCGCATTGCGACCGGATGATTGACATCGTGGCCGAGGCACAGCACGAGGACGGGTATCTCAATACCTATTTCACGGTAAAGGAACCCGGACGGCGTTGGACCGATCTTTCGGAGTGCCATGAGCTTTACTGCGCGGGACATATGATCGAGGCTGCTGTCGCGTATGCCGATGCAACCGGCAAGACGAAGCTTCTCGATGTCATGTGCCGCTTTGCCGACCACATTTACAACCACTTCATAACAGAAGGCAATCCGGGCTTCCCGGGACACGAGGAGATTGAGCTTGCCCTCCTTCGTTTGTACCGTAAGACCGGGGAGGAGAGATACAAAGAGCTTTCCGCTCATTTTCTTAACGCGCGCGGGGACGCGGGCGCGTATTTTCAGAAAGAAAGCAGGGAACGCGGCTGGTATTTGTGGGGCAAGGATCCCGCAGCGCCCGAGTATAACCAGACGCACCTTCCCGTAAGAGAGCAGAAGGATGCCGTCGGGCACGCGGTAAGAGCGGTATACCTTTATACCGGCATGGCGGATCTTGCTGCGGAAACCGGCGACGAATCATTGAAGCAGGCCTGTAGGAACCTGTATGAAAGCATTACAAGAAAGAGAATGTATCTGACCGGCGGTATCGGATCAGCCTATGAAGGTGAGGCTTTCACCGAGGATTACCATCTTCCGAACGAATCGGCCTATGCCGAGACATGCGCGGCAGTCGGGTTCTGTTTCTTCTTAAGACAGATGTTAAGACTCGAAAAGAAGGGCGAGTATGCCGATACGATGGAGCGTGCGCTTTATAACGGCGTTCTCGGCGGCATGCAGCTTGACGGAAAGCGGTTCTTCTATGTGAATCCTTTGGAGGCGATTCCCGGTGTGAGCGGTGTTGCGGCACCGTTAAAACATGCTTTGCCGGAGCGTCCGGGCTGGTTTGCCTGTGCCTGCTGCCCGCCGAATGTGGCGAGACTGATCGGGTCTGTTGCGGAGTATGCCTACAGCGTCGAGGACGGCGCTTTGTACCAGCATCTGTACCTCGGCGGCACGATTGACATGGAGCAGGAGTTCGGCGGAAATATTACCGTAGAGTGCGATTACCCGAAAACGGGGCATATATTGTACACATTTTCCCCGACCGCGGAGAAGGTGATGGATGTCCGGCTCGCGATCCGGATTCCTTCCTATGCGAAGAAGACGACGATCCTGCGAAACGGCTCGCCTTATGTGCCGAATCTGGACGACGGTTATGCATATATCGAAGGCAAATTCCGTGCGGGCGACACCCTGATCCTGGACATCGACATGAGCGCGAGAAGAGTGTATGCGAATCAGCATGTGGCTGCGGATACCGGAAAGATTGCATTCATCAGGGGACCGCTTGTTTACTGCGCGGAGGGAACGGACAATGACGGCGATGTGCTCGGTCTTCGCGTCAGCAGAACCGCACCGATTCGCGAAATCGAGGGCGGGGCGCCGGACGGCATGCCGATGCTTACGGTTTCCGGAAGCCGGATTACGACCGGAGAGGAGCTGTACTCTTTTGACGCGCCCGAGAAAGAGCCTGTATCGCTTCGCCTGATTCCTTACTATACATGGGGAAACAGGGGGCTTTCCGAGATGCGTGTCTGGATTCCGAAGGAGTAACCGTAAGCCCGGTTTACCCAATGGCGAATATGACGGTTTTCGGCGAAAAAGAAAAGCTTTTTTCGGATGAATTTTCCTCTTGCATTTTGATGCCCTCCTGTGATATATTAAATCAGGTCTTGAAAAGGCCCTGCATTTACGGAGGAAACACACATGGATTTCATGACTTCGCAAAACTGCATAGGGGAACTGAACAAAGTACATAAGAGTATTATTTTCTTTTTGACGGAATAGTTATCTATTCCGTCTTTTTCTTTGTTGAGGCCGAACACACACATACGGAAATAATTGATGGAGGAAATATATTATGCCTAAGAGAGAAGACATCCACAAAGTACTGATCATCGGCTCCGGCCCGATCATCATCGGCCAGGCCTGCGAGTTCGACTACTCCGGCACTCAGGCCTGCAAGGCCCTTAAGAAGCTCGGATACGAGATCGTCCTCGTAAACTCGAACCCTGCAACCATCATGACCGACCCCGAGACGGCGGACATCACCTACATTGAGCCCCTCAATGTTGAGCGTCTCGAGCAGATTATCGCGAAGGAGCGTCCGGATGCCCTTCTGCCGAACCTCGGCGGACAGTCCGGCCTGAACCTTTCGAGTGAGCTTTACAAGGCGGGTGTTTTAGACAAATATAACGTAAAGGTCATCGGCGTACAGGTGGATGCCATCGAGCGCGGTGAGGACCGTATCGAGTTCAAGAACACGATGAACGAGCTCGGCATCGAGATGGCCAGAAGTGAAGTATCTTACAGCGTTGAGGAAGCGCTTGAGATTGCCGACAGACTCGGATATCCGGTTGTACTCCGTCCTGCCTACACGATGGGCGGTGCCGGCGGCGGTCTTGTATATAACAAAGAAGAGCTGAAGACGGTCTGCGCCAGAGGCCTTCAGGCAAGCCTTGTCGGACAGGTTCTGGTTGAGGAATCCATTCTCGGCTGGGAAGAGCTTGAGCTTGAGGTTGTCCGCGACTGCGAAGGCAACATGATTACCGTATGCTTCATCGAGAACATCGACCCGATGGGCGTTCATACCGGCGACTCCTTCTGCGCGGCGCCGATGCTGACGATTTCGAAGGAAGTTCAGAGACGCTTGCAGGAGCAGGCTTATAAGATTGTAGACAGAGTACAGGTTATCGGCGGCACGAACGTACAGTTCGCACACGATCCGAAGACCGACAGAATCGTAGTCATCGAGATTAACCCGAGAACGTCCCGTTCTTCGGCACTTGCCTCGAAGGCAACCGGTTTCCCGATTGCGCTTGTTTCCGCAATGCTTGCTACGGGGCTTACGCTTAAGGAGATTCCGTGCGGCAAATACGGTTCTCTTGATAAGTATGTTCCGGACGGCGATTATGTCGTAATCAAGTTCGCCCGCTGGGCCTTTGAAAAGTTCAAGGGCGTAGAGGACAAGCTCGGCACCCAGATGCGTGCAGTCGGCGAAGTCATGAGCATCGGCAAGACCTACAAGGAAGCCTTCCAGAAGGCCATCAGAAGCCTGGAAACCGGGCGTTACGGCCTCGGATTTGTCAAGAATTTCCATGACCTCAGCAAAGAAGAACTGATGCAGAAGCTTGCAACGCCTTCCAGTGAGCGTCATTTCCAGATGTATGAAGCTCTCCGCAAGGGTGCAACCGTAGATGAGATCCATGACATTACCCACGTGAAGAAGTGGTTCATCGAGCAGATGAAGGAGCTTGTCGAGGAGGAAGAGGCACTGCTTTCGAAGAAGGGTGCCGTTCCTGCCGATGCCGCTTTGATTCAGGCAAAGAAGGACGGCTTCTCCGACCGCTACCTTGCTAAGCTCACCGGCGTTACCGAGGATGACATCCGCAACCGCCGCCTTGCAATCGGTCTTACCGAGGCATGGGAGGGCGTACACGTAAGCGGCACCGAGAACAGCGCTTACTACTATTCAAGCTATAACATTCCGGTTGATAAGAGTCCCTCGTCCGAGAACCGCAAGATCATGATCCTCGGCGGCGGCCCGAACCGTATCGGTCAGGGTATCGAGTTCGACTACTGCTGCGTACATGCCGCCAAGGCCCTTAAGAAGCTCGGCTTCGAGACGATCATTGTCAACTGTAACCCCGAGACCGTATCGACCGACTACGATACCTCCGATAAGCTGTATTTTGAGCCCCTCACCCTTGAGGACGTGCTTTCGATTTACTACAAAGAGAAGCCCCTCGGCGTTATCGCCCAGTTCGGCGGCCAGACGCCTCTTAACCTGGCAGCAGACCTGAAGAGAAACGGCGTAAAGATTCTGGGAACCACTCCCGAGGTAATTGCGCTCGCGGAAGACCGTGACCTTTTCCGCGAGATGATGAAGAAGCTTGACATTCCGATGCCCGAATCCGGCATGGCTGTTACCGTTGAGGATGCCATCGCAATCGCAGCGAAGATCGGCTACCCGGTAATGGTTCGCCCGTCCTTCGTACTCGGCGGCCGCGGCATGGAAGTTGTTTACGATGACGATCAGATGACCGAATACATGAAGGCAGCCATCGGCGTAACGCCCGACCGTCCTATCCTGATCGACCGTTTCCTGAATCATGCGATGGAATGCGAAGCCGACGCAATTGCAGACGGCACGCACGCATTTGTTCCGGCAGTCATGGAGCATATCGAGCTTGCGGGAATCCATTCCGGCGACTCGGCCTGCATCCTTCCTTCGGTACATATCTCCGAGGAAAATCTGAAAACGATCAAGGAATACACCAGAAAGATTGCCGAAGAGATGCATGTCAAAGGCTTGATGAACATGCAGTATGCGATAGAAAACGGCAAGGTATTCGTAATCGAAGCGAACCCGAGAGCAAGCCGTACGGTTCCGCTTGTATCGAAGGTATGTAACATCCGCATGGTACCGATTGCAACCGATATCATCACCTCCGAGCTGACCGGACGCAAGTCCCCGCTGCCGGAGCTTCATGAGATGACGATTCCGAACTACGGCGTCAAGGAAGCAGCCTTCCCGTTCAACATGTTCCCGGAGGTTGACCCGATTCTCGGACCCGAGATGCGTTCGACCGGTGAGGTTCTCGGCATGTCGCCTTCCTACGGCGAAGCCTTCTTCAAGGCGCAGGAAGCCATTCAGAGCAAGCTTCCGCTTTCGGGCAGCGTGCTGATTTCCGTTAAGGACAAGGATAAGGACGAGGCACTTACGGTTGCGAAGTCTCTTGCCGAAGACGGATTTAAGATTTATGCGACCGGCGGCACCTATGACCGCCTCGTTCAGGCAGGAATCGAAGCAGAAAAAATATTAAAGCTTTACGAAGGACGTCCGAACTGTTATGATTTAATTACGAACGGGAAGATTCAGCTGATCATCAACTCCCCGATCGGAAAGAGCAGCGTCCACGACGACAGCTACCTGAGAAAGGCAGCCATCAAAGCGAAAGTGCCGTATGTGACGACCATGGCAGCAGCACTTGCCACGGCGGAAGGAATTCACTACGTGAAGACGCATCACGAGCACAGCGTGAAGTCGTTGCAGGAGATTCACAGCGAAATTCATTAATAAGTTCTACAGGAGGCACCTATGAGAAAACGAACACTCGTATCGGTACTGCTGTTATGCCTTATGGTCATGACGGGATGTACGGAGCAAAAGAGCGCTTCTCATGAGGTGCCTCTTACTCCTTTACCCGTAACGTTAATGCCACAAAAACCGACACAGGAGGTCACCGTGACGCCTTTTGAACCCATTTCCGACACTCTTGTTTTCTCCCCGACGGAGGAAAATGTGAAACCCATCGGCCGCACGGTGATGATTGACGGCGTACGCTGGTGCGCCTTTTCCGGAAGCGGCATCGAATTTGCCTTTGCAGGGAAAAGCTGCTCCGTCAGACTGGTCGGAGACGAAATCGACGCCGGAACCGAAAGAAATGCACGAATAGGCATATTTATAGACGGCACACGCACGAAAGAAATCATGATGAACGAAGACGGGATGAAGGAAGTGACCGTCGAGATTCTGAACAGCGACACCGATACCGTGGCGAACGTCAGAATTGTTAAGCTTTCCGAGGCGGCGGATTCCACTGTCGGAATTGCCGAGATAGATGCGGTCGGTGTCGTATTTCCCATCACCCCGCGTAAGAGAAAGATTGAATTCATCGGAGACTCCATCACGTGCGGTTACGGCGTGGACGGACATTTTGACATTGATGTTTACAGCACCGCGAACGAGGACTGCACAAAGGCCTACGCTTACCGGACGGCTGAGATTCTCGGCGCCGATTACAGCCTTGTGTGCATGAGCGGATACGGCATTATTTCCGGCTATACAGACACGGGAGAGAAGCTTGCGGACAAGATCATCCCGCCTCTTTACGGAACACTCGGAAGATCCTATGCGCACTTTGACGGCCTGTATTCTCCGGAAAGCTTTGCGTGGGATTTTTCGGAATTCCGGCCGGATACGGTTGTCATCAACCTCGGCACGAACGATATGAGCTACTGCAAGGACGATCCGGATAAGCGCGCCGAATTCACGGAGCAGTATGCGGCATTCCTGCGAGCCGTCAGAGCAAAGAACCCGGACGCCATTATTGTCTGCACGCTCGGCATCATGGGCACAGATCTGAACCAAAGCATGCAGCAGGCCGTAATCAACTATAAGAACGAGTCCGGGGACGGGAATGTTTATGTGATGTTCTTCCCGATGCAGGATGAGGCGGACGGGTTGGCGGTCGACTGGCATCCGAGCCCGATGACCCACGAGAAGGCGGCCGGAAAGCTTGCCGCTTTTCTGAAAAGCCTTTGGGAGGAATAGGAGGAGATATGAAATTACAGGAAATACTGAACTGCGTGGATCATACGCTTCTTAAGCAGACTGCCACGTGGAAGGAAATCAAAACGATTTGCGACGAAGGCATGAAATTCCATACCGCTTCGGTATGCATCCCGCCCGCATTTGTTAAGCAGGCAGCGGAATATGTGAAGGGAGCCGTTCCGGTATGCACCGTAATCGGTTTTCCGAACGGCTATCAGACTACCGCTGTTAAATGCTACGAGGCTTCGGAGGCTGTCCGTGAGGGCGCGTCCGAAATCGATATGGTCATCAATCTCGGATGGGTAAAGGAAGGCCGTTTCGAGGACATTCTTGCGGAAATCAATGCCGTGAAGAAAGCCTGTGACGGACGCCTCCTTAAGGTCATTATCGAGACCTGCTTCCTTACCGAGCAGGAGAAGATTAAGATGTGCGAGACCGTTTCCGCTTCCGATGCGGACTTCATCAAAACGTCCACGGGCTTCGGCGGCGCAGGCGCAACGCTTCGCGACATCGAACTGATGGTGGAGCATACAAAGGGTAAAGGCGTGAAAGCGGCAGGCGGCATCAAGACGCTCGAGGATGCCGAGGAATTCCTGCTTGCCGGAGCGACAAGGCTCGGCACAAGTAAGGTAGTCAGTGAGGTAAAGGCACTCGTGAAGCGTGCCGCTTACTGGGATCTGAGTTATTTTTCATAAGTTTCATAACCGGTTGAAAGGAGTGACACCATGGCAGAAAAGAATTACCCCACCCCTCATATCAAAGCAACGCCGGAGGATTTCGCGAAAACCGTTCTGATGCCCGGCGACCCGCTTCGTTCGAAATTCATTGCGGAGACCTTCTTAAAGGATCCGGTTCTTGTCAACAACGTCCGCGGCGTGCAGGGTTATACCGGCACCTACAAAGGTAAGAAAGTCAGCGTGATGGCGAGCGGCATGGGAATGCCGTCCATCGGCATCTACAGCTATGAACTCTACAACTATTTCGGCGTGGAAAATATCATCCGCGTCGGCTCGGCAGGAGCTTATAACGAAAACGTGAAGGTCCGAGACATCGTAATCGCGGAGGGCGCAAGTTACGATTCGAATTACGTTTCGCAGTTCCATTTGCCGGGAACGTTTTCGGCGATTGCCGACTTCAAGCTGCTTCGCACCTGCGTTGAGCAGGCCGAGAAGAGCAGGCTCCGCTACCATGTAGGCGGCATTCACTCGAGCGACATCTTTTACGGCGATCTTGCCGATGCTCCCGAGATGGTTAAGCCGATACACGCATGGGGCAAGATGGGAGTGCTTGCGGTCGAGATGGAAGCCGCTGCCCTTTATATGAATGCAGCACGCGCCGGAAAGCGCGCTCTTGCCATCTGCACGATTTCCGACAGCCTCGTGACCGGTGAGGCGACGACCGCGGAAGAGCGTCAGAGCTCGTTCACCGAAATGATTACGCTGGCTCTTGATACCGCCGTGGCAATGGATTGATAAGGTAACCCTCTTTTACGATTTCGTGAAAGAGGGTATTTCTTTTTTACGGGGGAGGGAAGGGGTCGTATTTTCCGCAAAGAATCGGTCATTTCCGAGGGATTCTTCATTGACTTTTCGGGGCTGAAATACTATACTTAAATAGATTTTTTGTGTACTTTCGGAGGATTGTATGAGTAAGATTATTTTGACCGGAGACCGGCCCACGGGACGGCTTCATGTAGGACACTATGTGGGCTCGCTGAAGCGCCGCGTGGAGCTTCAGAATTCCGGTGAATTCGATAAAATCTATATTATGATTGCGGATGCGCAGGCGCTTACGGACAATGCAGAGCATCCCGAAAAAGTTCGTTCGAACATCATGCAGGTGGCTCTTGACTATCTGGCCGCCGGACTTGACCCGGAGAAGGTAACCATCTTCATCCAGTCGCAGGTTCCGGAGCTGACGGAACTGTCGTTCTATTACATGAATCTTGTTACGGTTTCCCGTCTGCAGAGAAATCCTACCGTTAAAAACGAAATTGTCATGCGGAATTTCGAGACCAGCATCCCGGTCGGCTTCTTTACGTATCCGATCAGCCAGGCTTCGGACATTACCGCATTTAAGGCTACGACCGTTCCGGTCGGTGAGGATCAGCTTCCGATGATTGAGCAGGCAAGAGAGATTGTCAGAAAGTTCAATCAGACTTATGCGGAGGTTTTGGTTGAGCCGGAGGCCGTCATTCCGCAGAATGAGATCTGCAAGCGTCTTCCGGGCACGGACGGCACTGCGAAGATGAGCAAGTCGCTCGGCAACTGCATCTATCTTTCCGATACGGAGGAAGAGCTTCGGACCAAGGTCATGAGCATGTATACCGACCCGAACCACATTAAGGTTTCGGATCCGGGCTCTCTTGAAGGCAATGCCGTATTTACATACCTGGATGCATTCTGTAAGCCCGAACATTTTGCAAAGTTTCTTCCCGAATACGAGAGTCTGGATGCTCTTAAGGAGCATTATCAAAGGGGCGGGCTCGGCGACGTCAAGGTGAAGAAGTTCCTGTTCGCGGTAATGAACGAACAGCTTGCTCCGATCAGAGAGAGAAGACTTGCCTGGGAGAAGCGCACGCCTGAGATTGTCGAGATCTTAAAGGCGGGCAGCATCGAGGCAAGAAAGGCCGCCGCACGGACGCTTTCCGAGGTGAAGAAAGCCATGCGGATTGACTATTTTGAAGATGAAGAATGGGTGAAAGGCGAGATCTTGTAAGAGGATTAGCCGGTTGATTCCCTGTTCTTTGAGAAGGTGGATTGGGAATGGAAGAAAGAAGAGATACATACTTCATTGAGAATGAGGTAAAGGTCAACAGGGTTTTAATCAAGGCTGTTCTCTCAACGGTCCTGCTTGCGGCGTTTCTGGCGTTCGCAAAATGGAAGATGGGCTATGCCTCGTTAGAGTACATTGATGACCTTGTAATCGGCTGCGGTGCGGTTCTGGTTTCCGGACTTGCCTGGTTTTTGATGGCCAGAAATCCGCGCAATTATGTCGTGAAGTATGTCCTTCTGATCGGTCTCCATCTCGGTATCTGCTATGCAGGCACCAAAATCGAAATCAACATTTACATGGCCTATGCTCTTGTTCCGGCCATGTCCTGTCTGTTCTTCAGCAAATGGTTCACGGTCCGCGTCGGAGAAATCTGCTACTGCCTGATGTTACTGTCTCTCGGACTTCGTTCGGCTGTTGAGGCGACCATTCCGGTAAAAGGCACGGACAGCCAGATTACATCCTTCGAATGGTTCGGCGTATACGGCTTCCGCATGACCATCGAATACCTTTTGATGTTCGTCATTCTGCTTTTGCTTGTATCGAAGATCGAGGACACGATTCTTGCGACGCAGGCGAAGACCAAGCAGATGAAGAAGATGCAGAAGCAGCTTATAACCGGTTTCGCAAACTTCCTTGAATCAAAGGACGAGAACACCGGTTTCCATATCCGAAGAACGGCCGATTACGCGAAGATGATCGCGGAAGAACTTGTCCGCACGGGCTGTCATACCGACGAGCTGACGCCGAAGGCAATTGACGATCTGGGAATTGCGGCATCTTTACATGATGCAGGAAAAGTATACATCCCGGACGCCATCCTGCAAAAGGGCGGCGAGCTGACGCCTGAGGAATATGATGTAATCAAGTCCCACACCGTAGAGGGCGGCCGTCTGATCGAGATGAACCTGTCAAACCTCACGGACCGGGAACTCTATACGCAGATTAAGGACGTTGTCCTGTGTCACCATGAGTGGTGGAACGGAACCGGATACCCGCACGGCTACAAGGAAGACAGCATTCCGCTTTCCGCACGTATTGTTGCGGCAGCCGATACGCTTGACGCGCTTTTGAGCCAGAGAAGCTACAAGCCGAGCATGGACATCAACCAGGTCATGAATGTATTTGCGGAAGAGGAAGGAACGCATTTCGAGCCGTGCATTGCGGTTGCGGTCCGGAATCTGCAGAATGACATTAAGCGGTACATTGAACGTGAAGATATGCACATGCGTAATCTGAACGGCGGCGAGACGGAAGAACTGCGGTAGAAATTTGATATGGCATTTTCCCGAACGGGATAAATCGGAGGGTTAGGAATCTATGAATCGTATCGGATTTGACAACAACAAGTATCTGGAGATGCAGTCGGCCCGCATCAAAGAGAGAATCGCCAAATTCGGCGGAAAGCTTTATCTGGAATTCGGCGGCAAGCTGTTTGACGACTTCCATGCTTCCCGCGTTCTGCCGGGCTTTGAGCCGGACAGTAAGATTCGCATGCTGAAGCAGCTGAAAGAGGATGCGGAAATCGTTATCGCAATCAACGTAAACGATATCATCAAGAAGAAGGTCCGCGGCGATCTGAGCATCACCTACGATGTGGACGTGCTTCGTCTGATCGATGCCTTCCGTGAATACGGACTGTATGTCGGAAGTGTTGTTTTGACGCAGTTTGTCGAGCATGAGACGGTCATTCTGTATCAGCAGAAGCTTGAGGCTCTCGGCATCCGCGTATACCGCGCCTACAAGATAGAGGGATATCCTTCCAACATCAGCAAAATCGTCAGTGACGAAGGCTACGGCAAGAACGATTACATCGAGACGACCCGCTCGCTTGTCGTCGTTACGGCACCCGGCCCCGGAAGCGGTAAGATGGCGACCTGCCTGTCGCAGTTATACCATGAACATAAGCGCGGCATCCGTGCCGGTTATGCGAAGTTCGAGACGTTCCCGATATGGAACCTGCCGTTAAAACATCCCGTTAACCTTGCTTATGAGGCAGCCACGGCGGATCTGAAGGACGTGAACATGATCGACCCGTTCCACCTCGAGGCGTACGGCGAGACGACCGTTAACTACAACCGCGACGTGGAAATCTTCCCCGTGTTAAATGCGATGTTCGAGCGCATCTTCGGTTCCTCCCCTTACAAGTCCCCGACGGACATGGGCGTTAACATGGCAGGCAACTGCATCGTTGACGACGAGGTAACGAGAAAAGCCTCCTGCGAGGAGATTATCAGACGGTATTACAACACGCTTTGCGAGTGCCGTAAAAACCGTGCGAATGAGGATGCTGTTTATAAGATTGAGCTGTTGATGGAGCAGGCCGGCATCCGCAAGGAAGACCGGAACGTTGTTCCCGCAGCGCTTGCGAAGGCCGAAGAGACCGGAGCACCTGCCGTTGCGATTGAGCTGAATGACGGAACCATCATTACCGGAAAGACTTCTCCGCTTCTCGGCGCAAGCTCGGCGGCTTTGCTGAATGCGTTGAAGCATATGGCAAAGATTGACGACAGCATCCGTCTGTTGCCGCCGTCCATCCTTGAGCCGATTCAGGATCTTAAGGTTAACCATCTCGGAAACCATAACCCGAGACTGCATACCGACGAAACGCTTCTTGCGCTTTCGATTGTTGCGAGTACCGTTCCGATTGCGGAAGAGGCCATGAAGCAGCTTGAGAATCTGAAGTCGTGTGAAGTACACAGCAGCGTCATTCTTTCCGGCGTTGACGAAGGCGTATTCCGCAAGCTCGGCATGCACCTGACCTGTGAGCCTGTTTACGAAACCAAGAAGTTATATCACAAATAAAACCGGGAGGCTTCTATGAGCGAAAGCATCCGTATTCCAGAGGGTTACCAATCGCCCCTCGGCATGAAGGAAACCCAGATTGCCATTAAGAAAATCAAAGACTTCTTCCAAAGGGAGCTTGCCACCCAGTTGAATCTCTACCGGGTATCCGCACCGCTTTTCGTACCGAAGGAGTCCGGTCTTAATGATAACTTAAACGGCGTGGAACGCCCCGTCGCATTTGACATCAAAGAGGACGGCTCCGTGATGGAGGTCGTGCATTCCCTTGCCAAATGGAAGCGCATGGCGCTCGGTAAATACGGTTTCCGCGTGGGCGAAGGCCTGTACACCGACATGAATGCCATCCGCCGGGACGAGGATACCGACAACATCCATTCGGTTTTCGTCGATCAGTGGGACTGGGAGAAGATCATCGAGAAGAAGGACCGTAACGAAAAGACGCTCCGCACGGTTGTCAAGGCCGTATACGAAGCGCTCCGCGTGACGGAGAAGTACGTTGCGAACCAGTATGATTACGTGCATTGCATTCTCCCCGAGGAGATCACATTTATCACTTCGCAGGAGCTTTTGGACATCTATCCCGATAAAACGCCGAAGGAACGCGAGTTTCTTGCGGTTAAGGAATACGGCGCCATCTTCCTGATGAAAATCGGCGACCTTCTTACAAACGGTGAAAAGCATGACGGCCGTGCGCCGGACTATGACGACTGGGAGCTGAACGGTGATATCATCGTTTACTATCCGGAGCTCGACATCCCGCTCGAGCTTTCCAGCATGGGCATCCGTGTGGATGAAGATTCGCTTCTTTCCCAGCTGAAGAAAGCCGGCTGCGAGGAGCGGATCAACCTTCCGTTCCAAAAGGCTCTTCTGAATCGGGAACTGCCTTACACAATCGGCGGCGGCATCGGACAGTCGCGCATCTGCATGTTCTATCTCAGAAAGATTCACATCGGAGAGGTGCAGTCATCCGTTTGGCCGGATGAGGTGCGCAAATATGCGGAAGAGCGAGGCGTGCAGCTGCTCTGATGAAATACCGAAACGATTATTCGGAGGGCTTTCGGAACGGAATTCCGATAGCCCTCGGCTATTTTTTCGTCTCCTTTACCTTCGGCATCATGGGATCTTTAAGCGGTCTTTTATGGTGGGAGACGCTGCTGATTTCGATGGCAAATCTGACGAGCGCCGGACAGTTTGCAGGCGTGAAAATCATTGCCGCCGGCGGTTCGCTTCCGGAACTTGCGCTTTCGCAGCTTGTCATCAATCTCCGGTATTCCCTGATGGGAATTTCGCTTTCGCAGAATACGGACGAGAACTTCGGGACCGGCTCGAGACTGACGCTCGGGTTCGGCATCACCGATGAAATCTATGCGGTCGCTGTGAACCGTCCGACGCCGGTCAGCAGAAGCTTCTTCCTCGGGCTGATGACGCTGCCGTATTTCGGGTGGTCGCTCGGAACGCTTGCCGGCGCTTTGTTCGGAGACATCATGCCGCCTGTCATTTCGGATGCGATGGGGATTGCCATTTACGGCATGTTCATCGCCATTCTGATTCCGGGAATGAAGAAAGACCGGCATGTCGCAATCATTTCCGCGCTTGCCGTGGCAATCAGCTGCGTGCTTCGTTATGTGCCGGTGCTGTCGGGAATATCCGTAGGATTTGCCGTTATCATCTGTGCCGTGGCGGCATCCCTGATCGGAGCGGCTTTCTTCCCGGTTACGGAACCCGGTGATGAGGAGGTGACGGCATGACCAAAGGCTTCCTCGCATACCTTCTCACGATGGCGGTTGTCACCTATCTTGTGAGGGCGGTTCCTTTCTGTCTGTTTCGAAGAAAGGTGACGAACCGGTTCTTCCGGTCCTTTTTAAGCTACATTCCGTATGCTGTCCTGGCCGCCATGACATTTCCCGCGGTCTTTTATGTAACAAAGAACCCGATTCCTGCCGTCGGCGGAGCATTGACTGCGCTGTTTCTTGCCTACCGCGGCAAAGGACTTGTGACGGTTTCTCTTTCGGCGTGCTCGGTTGCACTTGCCGCAAACTTATTACTGTTTTATTTCGGAGGCTAAGATGAAAAGAAAAACACTGATGCTGCTTGTTGTTCTCGCGGTTTTGTTCGTTGCCGCGTGCACGAAGAAGGATAACGAACCGACGAAGGACGCCGGGACCACGCCGACCGTGACCGATACGCCCACGCCGACCGAGGCTCCCAAGGATACGCCTACGCCGACTCCCACGGAAGGACCTTCCGAGCAGGAGATCTGGTACCAGGCAATTCTGGACCGTTCCGTAACGGACACGGGCAATAACGAAAGACTGAAAAAGGTCATTGAGAAGGCCAGAGCCGGAGAGGACGTTTACATCGGCTTCATCGGCGGCTCCATCACGGAGGGTGAGGGCTGCTCTTATCAGAACTGCTATGCAATGCAGACCGCACGCAATTTCCAGGCCGATTTCGGAACCGGGGAGAATGTTCATATCATCAACGCAGGTGTTTCCGGAACGCCTTCCACGTTGGGCGTCATCCGCTATGAGAGAGACCTGATCGATAAGAACGACGGCCATAAGCCCGACCTTTTGATCATCGAATTTGCCGTAAACGACGGGGACGATCCGACGAACGGCAAGACCTACGAGGGTCTTATCCGTCGTGCCCTGTATGCAGACAACGAGCCTGCGGTTGTTCTTTTGTTCAGCGTGTTCCAGTCGAAGTGGAACCTGCAGGACCGCTGCATTCCGATCGGAAAATACTACGAGCTCCCGATGGTCAGCATCAAGGACGCCGTTGTTCCGAATCTTGTTGACGGTTCGATCACAGACTTCAAGTTCTTCAATGACCAGTATCATCCGACGATGTACGGTCACACGATCATGGCGGACTGCCTCAGAAATCTTTTTAAGCTTATCGACGAAGAGGAGACCGACAGCGCACTCGTGCTTCCCGAAACGGCCAAGCTGAGCTCGGCTTATGATAACGTTAAGCTGATTACGTCTAAGACCGAGGGCGTGAAAATCACGGCAGGCGGCTTTGATGAGAAGGACGTTGCAATCGGTGCGACGAGATACGATAACCAGAGAATCTTCCCGGACAACTGGAAGCACACGAAGGATTCCGGCAAGAAGGCCTTTACGGCAACCTTTAATGCAAAGACGATTCTTATGACGTATAAGAAGAGCAGCCAGAAGACGTTCGGCAAGGTAGACGTCTATGTGGACGGCAAGAAGAAAACGACGATCGACGGCCATGACGCCGGCGGCTGGAACAATCCGTACACGGTCGTGCTCTTCGAGGGCGATAAGGTCGGAAGCCATAAGATCGAAATCAAGATGGCGGAAGGCGAAGAGGACAAGGACTTCACCATCATGGCATTCGGCCTCGGCCAGTAAAGGAAAATGACACGAAAAGGGACTGCACACAACAGTCCCTTTTTGATTGCATTCGGTTGTTAGCGACCCGGTTATTTCTCCATCACGACCGTCGTAACGGAAGAGGGAGGAAGCAAAAGCATCGCCTGCGTTCCGGGCACCGGTTTAACGTTGTTATACATCATATCAGCCGTGAAGCCTTCCGTGAAGACCGATTGCTTTGCCGTAACGAGCTTCGGGAAGGAAGCATTGGCCATGTCAATCCGCATTTCGTCGTCCATGTTGTTGATCAGAACGCAGACGATCCTGTTGCCGTCGGGGCTTACGAAGGAAGCGGTTCTGAGGTTCGTTCCGATCGTGCGGTCAATCATCGTAAGAGGTCCGTCCACGCGGACGTAATCCGGGCGGATGAATTCGGAATAATGCCGCATCGCGTAGTAATCGCCGGTGCACAGATAGCCGACCGCGGTGGGCTTGTTCTTATCGCTGTTTGCAACAACAATCATGTTGTTGGTTTCCATGTTGCTTTTCTTTCCGCCTTCCCATACGCCGCCCCAATAGATGTAAGCGCTCGCATTTTCCACGGTGAGGCACTTTAAAATCATGTTCGCGGTCTGCAGGGACGTGCCGCGGTAGAATTCGGTCTGCCAGGCTTTAAAGCCGGTCTGGCGGCAGAAAAGTTCGATTCGCTCAAGGTTTGACTGGAACGATTCGTATCCGCAGAAATCCGGATCATCCGAAGAGCTTCCGCCGAGGTAGAGATGGTGTCCTACGGCATATACGCTGTCGTTTTCCTCCTTAAGAATCGGGTTTAAAAGCATACGAAGCGTCGTGGCGTCACAGGTCATGGTCTCAGGCGCAATCATCATAGGCGTCTTGTCCCCGAGATTCTCGCGGAAGGAACGGTAAACCGAAAGAAAAGCAGTCGGATAGGAAGCCAGTTTATCGGTTTCCTTTTCGGCAAATTCGCATCCGTCATAGCTTGCCTGAAAATCGCATTCATTCTGGATGCTGACATAATCGACCGGAATGCCTTTCTCACGGTAGGCCTTAACGGCATCGGTCCACCATCCGGCAAAGCCTTCGTAATCATAGGCGCCATCCTCGTTCTTCTTCAAGCTTCCGCCGCCGTTGATGACGTGGTTGCTCTTCAATGAAGAAACGGGAGACCAGCTCGAATAGAGCACCTTCATGGTTTCGCCGCGCTTGTCGGCATATTGCTTTGCGGCGTCATAGTAGGCCTTGTTGACCGAAGCCGAGCGCTCGAAATTCGTATAGCCGTATTCGCATTTGAAACGAAGAATCGAAAGACCGCAGTCCCGAAACAGAAGATCGTAAATGGCCTGTTCGTAAGGTTTTCCGGGAACCCAGTCGGCGTACCAGGTGAAGCCTGCGCCGAAGCCGTCCATTGTCTGGTACCGGACATTCGGATCCGGGGTGTAACTCCATTGTGCCGGTTTCGGTTCCTCCGTCGGCGTCGGGGTCACGGTGGCAGTCGGAGCCTCGGTCGTTTTACGGTTTACGCACCCGCAAAGAAGAAGCGCAGCTGCCGAAATAATCAATAAAATGCGTCTCATATATCCTCCTGAAAACAGGGCAGAAACCCCGTATGGAGACAGTATACTTCTTTTTTGACGGAATTTCCAACTCTATTTTGTTTTTCCTTGAAGATATCGCTTTCTTTCAGTTGAAAAATGTGACGAAAAAAGGTATTATGAAAATGCGCTTATTTGTGCTGATTGACTATGCGTCCGCCGATGCGCGGGCGGTTTACACAAATGCCGGAATCCGAACGGACCGGCGGTAAGGAGAGAATTTTGCAGACTCAAGTAAAAGGCCCTGTGGCCCCGAAAGACCCGACCGTACAAAGACCTAAGATTTATTTCCTGTTGGACGACTTCATTGCGACCTCGTTCGGCGGAGACGGAGACCCGAAGGAACTGCGCTTTTTGGAGAACCGCGTTGCGGGCAATCTGAAGCTGATCTGCCCCGAGCTTCCCGACGATATCGCCGGAAGACTGCAGAAGAGTGCGGATTTTTGCGAAATCGTGCACAGCATCGGTGTCATCATGGAACCGGTATCGGAGAACGACAAGGATCAGCCGATGTCGGTAATCTTACAGCACTACGGCCACACGGACCGATATAATTCCGGAACCCGCATGAAGATGGATGTTTTATGCGACGGCGCGGAGCGTGTATTCCCGCTTTCGGAATTCACGTTCACCGGAGACGATGACATTCTCGGAACGTTGATTCTTACTTCCGACAGCACGGACCGTCAGGCAAAAGGTACGATTATCTTTTACCTGAACGACGGTTATACGGTGCCCGAGCCGGTGCTTGACCCGCCGATTGACTGGGAGGGCGAGAACTACCATAAGATTCTCGAGCGGTCCCTGATGTCGATGGGCAATACCACGAGACTTCGCCGCGCGATTGAAAAGGCCTCCGAGGGAGAGGACGTCACGATCGCATTTATCGGCGGCTCGATCACGCAGGGCGCAGGCGCAAAGCCGATTGAATCGAAATGCTATGCATACCGCATCTTCGAGTATTTCCGCGACACCTATGCGGAGGATCCTGAGAAGGTGCATTACGTGAAGGCCGGAATCGGCGGAACGAGCAGTGAGCTCGGCGTGCTTCGCTACGAGAAGGATGTGCTTCGAAACGGAACGGTCAATCCGGACATCCTGATTATAGAGTTTGCCGTTAATGATGCCGGCGACGAGACGAACGGAATCTGCTTTGAGAGCCTTGCCTCGAAAGCCTTCCACCGGCAGAACGGACCGGCGGTCATTCTGCTGTTCTCGGTATTCATGAACGACTGGAACCTGCAGGACAGACTGTCGCCGATCGGCTTCCATTACGATTATCCGATGGTCAGCGTTTTGGACGGTGTTACGCCGCAGTTCCCCGCCGATGCGGAGGGACATGTCATGTCGAAGCGCCAGTATTTCTATGACTGCTATCATCCGACGAACGACGGCCACCGTGTCATGGCGGACTGCGTCAACTATCTGATCGAGCAGTCGCTCGCACATGTAAGCGACGAGGTTTCCTATCCTGAGGAAAGCTGTCTCGGAAGGGAATATGAAAAGACCGTAACGGTTTATCCGGATACGCTTGCCGGTGAGTACGGAATCGAAGTCGATTTCGGCGATTTCACCGAAAACGATACGGATTTACAGATGGCGGAAAAGGATACGGACCATCACGGCTCCTATACCTTTGACGGCTCCTGGAGCCGCGCCTGCAAATCGCTTGCACCGTTTACGGTGAAGATGAAATGCTCATCTTTCTTCTTCATCTTCAAAGACACCGGAGATCCTGCTTTCGGACCCTGCGACATTGTTGTGGACGGAGAAGTAAAATACGAATACAACCCGCTTGCCATCGGCTGGACCCACAGCAAAGCGATGCTTGCCGTGCCGTACGGCGAGCCTTCGGAGCACACCGTTTCGGTTGTTCCGAAATCACCCGATAAGAAATACTCGATCGTGGCATTTGCCTACACAAAGGAGTAAACGCGGGAAGACAATTTTAATCAGGAGGTGAAAGCATGGATACAGAAGCTTTTTCCCTGGAAAATGCAATGAAGCTGCTGAACGAAAAGAAGTATGCCGACCTCAGAAAGATTCTGACGGATGTGCCGGCGGCCGATATTGCCGAGATGTTCGAAGAGATTCCGAAGAACCAGTTTGCGATTCTGTACCGGATTCTGCCGAAGGAACTGGCGGCCGATGTATTTGTCGAACTGGACCCGGATTTCCAGCAGATTCTGATTGAAGCGTTCAGTGATAAGGAGCTTCGCGAAGTTCTTGACGAGCTCTACATGGATGATACGGTAGACCTGATTGAGGAGATGCCTGCCAATGTGGTAAAGCGTATTCTCGCCAACTCGTCCGCCGAGGACCGTAAGACCGTTAACGAGCTTCTGAAGTATCCCGAAGACTCTGCCGGAAGCATCATGACGACCGAGTTTGTCCGCCTGAAGGAGGACATGACGGTTCGGGAGGCTTTCGCCCTGATCAGAAAGGTCGCCATTGACAAGGAGACCATTTATACCTGTTATGTAACCGATAACCGCAGCCACCTGATCGGCATGGTTACGGTCAAATACCTGCTTTTGTCCGACTATGAAGCGAAAATCAAGGACATCATGCAGGACAATGTCATCAGCGTGAAAACGCTTGACGATAAGGAAGATGTGGCGGCGACAATCAGTAAGTACGACGTGCTTGCGCTTCCGGTTGTTGACGAAGAAAACCGTCTTGTCGGCATCGTAACCGTAGACGACGCCATCGACGTCATGCAGGATGAGACGGAAGAAGACTTCGCAAAGATGAACGCTATGGCGCCCGTGGAAACGCCGTACCTTCGTACTTCCCCGATTTCCCTGTGGCGAAGCCGTATCATCTGGCTTCTACTGTTGATGGTTTCGGCTACCTTTACCGGAATTATCATTTCCTCGTTTGAAAAGGCGCTCGCGGCACAGGTTGTGCTGACAGCCTTCATTCCGATGCTGATGGACACCGGCGGTAACTCCGGATCCCAGGCATCCGTTACGATTATCCGTGCCATTTCCCTCGGGGAGGTGGAATTTTCGGATATCCTCAAAGTCGTTTGGAAGGAGATGCGTGTTGCATTTCTCTGCGGCTTATCGCTGGCGGCGGTCACATTCGGCAAGATTTTCCTTGTCGACAAGCTTTTGCTGCATCGTCCGATTACCGTTCCCGTCGCTTTGGTTGTATGCCTGACGCTTTGCATCACGGTTTTGTGTGCGAAGCTTCTCGGATGCACGCTCCCGATGATTGTTGCCAAGCTCGGATTTGACCCGGCGGTAATGGCAAGCCCGTTCATTACCACGATTGTGGATGCCGTATCCCTGCTTGTTTACTTCGCATTTGCCATGGCCTTTTTACCGATATGAACCCGGAGGTATGATTCGTGGAAGACAAATTTGTCTCAACCAGAAAACACTTTATTCTGGCAATTTCGTTCAGCATCGTCGTCATCGCCCTGACCGAGGTGGCAACGTTTGCATATGTACAGTCTCCGGCAGGCGCTAAGTGGGAGGATTTTCGGTTAGGAAAGTTCTTCATTCCCCTTGCCGTGAATGTTTCCACGCTGATTGCGCTTCTGATCATCCTTCATCGCCCGAATGTGCGGGATATCGTGAAGAATTACGCCTGCGTCATATCGCTTGTCATCGTATGCACCGTTGTCGTGACTTCCCATCACGATTATCCGGTTCTTTTGGCCGTGTTTGTGGTTCCGGTCATCTGGTCCATCGTGTTCGAGGATAAATTCCTCTGCAGCGTGACGCACCTTTTATGTCAGCTCGGCGTGCTGCAGCTTACGGTTTCCTCGTCCATTCTGACGAAGAATAATCTGATTAACATGGACGCCGACAATCTGGCGGACAGAATCAACGATTTTTTCAAATCAAGCCCGAAGGGCGTCATCACCGGTGAGGACATTCTCCGAATCAGTGTTGAAACCCGCACGAATACGCTGTGGGTTAACATCATCCTCGGCATCATCCTGGTTGCCACAGCAAGGCTTTTCGGTTATCTGATGCTTTTGCAGCTGCAGAAGAAGGATTCAATTCTGCAGACGCATGAGAAGGATAACATGGCACTTGAAAAGCAGCTGCTCCGCGACCAGATGACAGGACTTTACAACCATACCGCGTTCTACGAATTTTTGGACCGCTGCGTAAAGATGAAGGGCGACGAGCCGCTTACGCTCGCGGTTGTCGATATCGACGATTTCAAGAAGGTAAATGATACCTATGGCCACGATAACGGTGACGAGGTCATTCTGACCCTCTCTAAGATCATGCAGGCACATTGCGGTGCCGATAACTATGTATGCCGTTACGGCGGTGAGGAATTTGCCGTCATCTTCCCGAATTCGAGAGAGAAGGAAGCACGCCAGATCATGCAGAACATTTTGGATGAGTTCCGCAACACGCATTACGACTGGCACAGCGGAAGCATTTCGTTCAGCTGCGGCGTGTTCCAGTGCAGTGCTTACCGTATGAATGCGGAGGAATTCTTCCAGATTACCGACAAGCTTCTTTACAAGGCAAAGCATAACGGCAAGAACCAGGTTTGCGGCGGACAGTAAGCGCGTAACGTCTGCAAGGCAGACGAAGAGGATATATATTCAAGGAGGACTAAAAGATGATTATCGGATCAAACCTTCCGAACATTCCCTGGCAGGAGAAACCTGAAGGATGTTCGGACATCGTATGGCGCTATTCGGAGAACCCGATTATCGGGCGTCATGCAATCCCTTCGGCGAACAGCGTTTTCAACAGCGCAGTCATTCCGAAGGACGGAGCTTTCGTCGGCGTGTTCAGAAGTGACAGCCGGGCGATGGAGCAGCAGCTCTTTTTGGGAAAGAGCAACGATGCTGTCAATTGGGACATTGAGCACGACCCGCTCCCGCTTTTCAATGAGGACGGAAGTCCCGCAGGAACGGCAAGAGGTTACGACCCTCGTGTCTGCAGGATTGAGGACCGCTACTATGTAACGTGGTGTGCCCCTTTTGAGGTAACAAACGCTCCGACAATCGGCGTGGCGTATTCCTATGACTTCAAGACGTTTTACCGTCTTCCGAACGCTTTTCTTCCGTTTAACCGTAACGGCGTGATGTTCCCGCGCAAGATTAACGGAAAATACATGATGCTTTCCCGTCCGTCGGATAACGGCCATACGCCTTTCGGCGACATGTTCCTTTCCGAAAGCCCCGATATGGTGCACTGGGGATGCCATCATCATGTCATGAGCGCCGGCGGCTGGGCATGGACCAAGATCGGTGCCGGCCCTATCCCGATTGAGATTGACGAAGGCTGGCTGCTTTTCTTCCACGGCGTCGGAACGACCTGCAACGGCATGATGTATTCCGTCGGCGCGGCGATTCTTGATAAGGACGAGCCCTGGAAGGTGAAGTACCGCTGCAAGCCCTTCCTGCTTCATCCCGAGACGATGTACGAGTGCGTCGGAGACGTTCCGAATGTCTGCTTCCCGTGCGCGACTCTTACGGATGCCGCAACGGGCCGGATTGCCATCTATTACGGTGCGGCCGACACGGTTGTCGCAATGGCATTTGCCAAAGAGGATGAGCTTGTCCGCTACATCAAAGATAACGCTTTATAAGGGTTTCACGGCCGCGCACCGGGTACGACGGTGTGCGGCTTTTTTGTTGTTGACCGGCAGAAAAGATGGTAAATGCTATTGACATAACGCCGCGTTTGTGGTAATATGACGGAAAGCCCGAAAGCGGGCAAAGGAGGGAGTTTTATCATGGAAGAAGCTAAGAAACCCGAACGTTATAAAGAGCCTTCAAACTGGAAGGGATATGTAATACCGTGCGCGGTTGCACTGCTTTACGGAGCAATTTCGTATTATTTCATTCTTCCGCCGATCAATGTTTTCAGCTCGGGATTTTGGGGCTGGCTGATGTCGGTGGCATTTTTCTATCTGCTCGGCATCATTGTGATGCATACGAAGAACGGGCGGTTCGACACAAAGGATTACAAGGGCATGGATTATAAGATTGCCCTCATTGCAATCGGGGCATGCCTCGTAGTGCTTGTCCTCGGCGCAATCGTTTCTTCGAAGCTGTTTAACGCAAGACGCTATGCAGGTCTTATTAAAGTGGATTCGGCCGTATTCGAAGAGGACATGCCCGAGACGACCAACGTCAGCAACATAGCGCTGATGGATACGGCGTCGGCCACCATCATCGGTAACCGCACGCTCGGATCGCTTTCGCAGGTCGTATCGCAGTATGAGATCGGTTCGACCTATTCCCAGATCAATTATCACAATACGCCTAAGAAGGTCGCAAACCTCGAATATGCCGGCTTCTTCAAGTGGTTCCAGAACCGCTCGAACGGCATCCCCGGCTATGTCATGGTTGACCCGCTCAATAACAGCGCGGAGTACATGCAGCTTGATAAAGCCATGAAATACGCGGACAGCGCTTATTTTTCAAAGGACCTGAAGAGAGCACTCCGTTTCGCTTATCCGACGAAGATCTTCCACAAGTCCTATTTCGAAATCGATGAGCAGGGGAATCCCTACTACATTGTTTCCTGCAAGACCCCGCATGCCGGCCTGTTCGGTGCCATGGACGTGAACGAGGTCATCCTGTTCAATCCGTGCGACGGCACCTCGGAGCTTTACAAACTTGCGGATGTGCCGAGCTGGGTGGACATCGTATTTGACGGCGACCTTGCCACTGAAAAATACAACTGGTACGGCACGCTTTCAGGCGGTTTCTTCAACAGCATCATCGGTAATAAGAACTGTAAGAGAGCCACGAACGACTACGGTTACATCGTCATCGACGACGACGTATGGTACTTCACCGGTGTCACAAGCGTGAACAAGGACGAAAGCAACATCGGCTTCATCCTGACCAACGCGCGTACCGGCGCATACAAGTTCTATCCGGTCATCGGCGCGGAAGAGTACTCCGCCATGCATGCCGCCGAAGGCGAAGTGCAGGAGAAGGGGTACAACGCTTCCTTCCCGTCCCTCATCAATGTCGGCGGGCAGGCAACCTATATCATGGTTCTTAAGGACAGCGGCGGCCTCGTAAAGCTTTACGCTTTGGTAAATGTGGAGAAGTACTCCGTCGTAGCTACCGGCCAGACGCAGCAGGAGGCCATGGCGGCCTACCGCAAGATGCTTGAGAAGAACGGCATCTCCGTCGGAACGGTTGAGGATATTCCGAAGACCGTGATTACGGTCAGTGAGGTGCGCCTTGTGACCGTTGAGGACATGCCGACGGTTTATCTGACGGCAGAAGACGGCAAGGTATATAAAGGATATCTGAATCTCGACGAAAGCCTGATTCTGATCCGCACGGGCGATAAGCTTTCCGTAGTGGCGGAAAGCACGCCGATTAACGACCTTTACACAATCAGAAGCTGGACGAAGGAATAAAGACTATGACAGTATTGGAACGTTTCCTGCGCTATGTGCAGGTGGATACCTCCTCGGAGGAGGACCGGGAGTGCTTTCCGAGCACCGAAAAGCAGAAGAATCTCGGCCGCATGCTTTATGAAGAATTAAAGGAACTCGGCGCTTCCGATGTCGTGACGGACGAATACGGCTACGTGTACGCAAAGCTTCCCGCTACAAAGGGAGAAGAGGGCCGCAAGACCCTCGGATTCCTTGCGCATATGGATACCTCTCCGGACGCTCCCGGAGCCGGCGTAAAGCCGAAGATTACGAAGCAGTATGACGGCGGCAGCATCGTGCTGAATGCCGAAAAGAAGATTGTGCTGTCCCCGGAGGAGTACCCGGAGCTTTCCGCTTATGTCGGAAAGACAATCGTGACCTCCGACGGCACCACGCTTCTCGGCGCGGATGACAAGGCGGGCGTTTCGGAAATCATGACGATGCTTGAATACTTCTTAACCCATCCGGAGGTCAGTCACGGCCCGATTGCGGTCGCATTTACCCCGGACGAAGAGGTCGGAAGAGGCGTTGATTTCATCAATCTTACACAGTTCGGCGCGCAGGAAGCCTATACGGTGGACGGCGGCGGAATCGGCGAGATCGAGTACGAAAACTTCAATGCGGCAGCCATGGCCGTTACGGTGAACGGCATCAGCGTGCACCCCGGCGACGCGAAGAACAAAATGAAAAATGCCATCCGGATCGGCATGGAATTCGACGGCATGCTTCCTTCGGAGGAAATTCCCGAGAAGACGGAAGGATACGAAGGCTTCTTCCATCTGATGCATTTTACGGGAGACGTGGAGCACGCGAAGCTGGTTTATATCATCAGAGACCACGACCGTGCGCGCTTCGAGCAGAGGAAGAGCCTTGCCGCATCGGCAGCAGAGGCGCTGAATCTTCTGTACGGCGAGGGTACTGTTACAGCCGACATAAAAGACTCGTACTATAATATGCGCGAGAAAATCGAAGGAGGCCACATGGATCTGATTGACCGGGCCGTGCAGTTCACGCAGGAACTCGGCATTCAGCCGGTGATTAAGCCGATTCGCGGAGGCACGGACGGCGCAAGGCTTTCCTTCATGGGAGTTCCGTGCCCGAACCTTTTCACGGGCGGACACAATTATCACGGACGGTTTGAGTACTGTGTGGTTGAGACGATGGAAGCGGTGACGGAGCTGCTGATCAAACTGGCCCGGTAGGAGACCTTCTTTCCAATTGTTAAGAATTTGTTAAATGTACGAAATAGTGCTAGTAAATAGCATTTACACGTGCTATAATGCAAAGTACCAGGAACGAAAAATCTTTCGGGAGGGAAATTTATGTATCAGGAACAATTGAATCACCTGGAAAGCCTCAGAAAGAAAGCTAAGAACGGCGTACTTATCATTATCGCCGTCATTGTCGGCGGCATCCTGATCGGACTGTTCTCCATGCATTTTCTCCTGATTCCGGTTGCCATCATTGCCGGCATCATCGTGTATTTCGTAGCGTACAAGAACGCTTATAAGGAATACGTACGGTTCTTCAAAAACGAGTTTATCGCGGGACTGATCCGGGGGCTGATTCCGGACGCCGTGTACGAACCGAATTCCGGCTTTGACAGGCAGATGATTTCCGGAACCGGACTGATGATGATGGGTAACATCTATCACAGTGAGGATTACATCAGGGGAAGTTACGACGGTGTTCCCTTTGAACGCGCGGACGTGCTGATTCAGGATGAATCGACAGACTCGGACGGAAACACTTCGACGACCACCTATTTCCGCGGTCGGTGGATGGTTTTCGAAAGCAACAAGAATACTTCGGCTGACCTTCAGATCATCGGAAAGGGCTTCGGCTACGCCAGAAGAAAGAAAGGCATCTTTACGAGAAAGGCAGAGCGCAGGCACGTCTTAAAGACGGAGGACGAAGCTTTCAACAAAAAGTTCGATGTCCTTTGTCAGGATGACTCCGAAGCGTTTTACCTGCTGACGCCCGGCGTGATGCAGTCTTTAATGACACTCGTGCAGAGGCTGGACGGAAAGGTCATGGTCGGATTTGTCGATAACCGCGTGCATGTGGCGGTCAATTCCGGGAAGGATTCTCTGGAGCCTGCGCTTTTCCGGGCATTTTCCGAAAAAGATCTGAATGAAGTGCAGAACGAAATACAGGCTATTACGACATTTGTCAAAGGCTTGAAGCTCGATCGTAAGATTTATCAATAAAAAATTAAGGTTTGAAAGGAGGATGTGCAGTCCTTCCGGATTGCACGAAACAGTATGCCTGAAATCATCATCGGCGTAGTTGTATTGATTGTCTTTATCATTCTCGTATGGTGGATTTCCACCCTGAACGGTCTGAAGAAGACGCAGGTCAAGATTGAGGAGGCATCTTCCGGAATCGATGTGGCACTCACCAAGCGTTATGACGTCCTGACGAAGATGGTGCAGATTGCCAAGTCTTATGCGAAGTTCGAGAAGGAAACCATCCTCGAGGCTGTTAAGCTGAGAAAGGGCATGTCGATTGCCGAGAAGAACGAAGCGGCGGCAGCCATGGGAGACGTTCAGAAAGGTCTGAACATTCTCGCCGAGAATTATCCTCAGCTGCATGCAAATGAGAACTTCCGTCAGCTGCAGGTTGCAGTCATGGACGTTGAGGAGCATTTGCAGGGTGCAAGACGTGCTTACAACAGCAACGTTTCCACGCTGAATCAGAAGATTGTTACCTTCCCGACCAGCATCGTTGCCGGCGTGAGCGGAATCACCCGTCAGGCTTTCTTCGAAGCCGAGAACGAGAAGCGTGCAGATGTTAAGATGGACCTTAACATTTAATCATTTTGCGAGGGGAATTGAAAAGGGTCGGACTCTTACGGGTCCGGCCCTTTTCGCTTGTCATTTCTTACTGTCTCTGTTAATCCGCAGTCTTTGCGGCCTCAGGGTGATGTCTCTTACCACCAGGCCCTCTCTTTGATGAACCGCCCAAATTACGGCCTCTGCCACCTCGTCGGGGCTTAAAACCGTATCCTCCGCCGTTCCGGGCCGGAAGTCGGCATTCCGGTACAAATCGGTGTCCGTGAGGTCCGGATGAATCGTGATGATCCGCACACCCTGCTTTCTTGTCTCTTCAAACAGTGCCTCTGAAAAATGTGACACCGCAGCCTTGGTTGCCCCGTAGGCACAGCCGAAGGAATTGTTGTTAAGCTTGGCCGTAACCGAGGAAATGTTGACGATGCTTCCGCTGTTTTCGCGTAATTCGCGAAGATACAAAGAGGAGAGCAGAAGCGGCACTTCCACATTGACGCTCACCATCTCGTGAATCGCAGCCGGCTTTACGGTCTCGTGAGTCCCGTAATAGGCGACGCCTGCGCAGTTGACAAGGAGGGAGAGCTTCTCTTTGATGTTTTCGGAAAGAAAGGCGGGAAGCTTTTCGGTATCCGTCAGATTAAAACATAGCTTGATTAAATCCTTCGGGGTACCTGCATCGTCGAAGTTCCGGCCGATGCCGTAAACCCTGTAGCCGTCCGAAAGAAGCCTTTTTGCGACGGCAAGACCGATTCCCGATGAGGCACCCGTTACGAGTGCCGTTTTTTGTGCATTCATGTCATTTCCTCCCAGAAGAACAATTTGTCAGACGGAAGATAAGTAAGAAGCTGCTCCTTTGCGAAACGGAGCATCATGGCATTTTCCTTCGGCGCATATTGGTAGACGCCGTCAATAAGCGTGTAGGGGTAACAGGAAATCTCAGAGGGGCGGACCTTTCGCATGCGCTTAAGGTAATCCGCACCGATGCGGAACGTGCCGACGCTCGCGTCCCGAACCGATTCCGCGGGGATTACCGCAAAAACGTCATGAAAGAACGTCCCGTAAACCTCTTTGAAATCCGGACTATACAGCATCGGATCAAAGCAGAGCCGGACCTGCCTGTCGTCACGGATGGCCTTCTGTACGGCGCCGAGACGCTTCGTAAGAGGCGGCGTGCGGTGCTCAAATGCGCGGATTACCGAATCCGGCGATAATGTGTAGGCAAATATCATATTCTTAAGCACGGGAAGCTTAGTAATCGAATCATGCGAGGCACATTTCGTGCGAACCTCGAGCGTAAGATCCGGCTCCTTAGCGGCAAGACCTGCCCAATCTTTTAAGTATCCTGTAATCGGTTCAAGCGCTGTCAGGTCCGTATCGAAGCTGATGCAAAGGTACAGCGGATGCTTTGTAAGCACCTTTCGGACTTCATCGAAGATATCCTCCGTGTTGACATATAAGACCACATCGCCGGAAGGATACATGCCCTGCAGATAGCAGTATTCACAGTCGTAAGGGCAGTTCATAGCGCAGGAAGTGTAGTAAAAATGCGCCTCCCCGAAGCTTTGGCATACCGGTGCGCCCGCATAGAGATACGGCGGCTTTTTCACGGCAAGGATCAGCGCGGGAGCCTGTTTCTGCAGGGCTGCATTCTGACCGGGCCGGTTGAAAACGTGTTTATAATCCCTGACTTTAACGGGCGTGACATCCGGAAAAGAGGAGAGAATCCGCGCCGTTTTATCATAACAAAGCGCCGTTTCCTCGATATAGATGCGCGAGAAGGTTTTACGTAAGGCTGCAGTATTCACGGAATGACGCAAGGCAGGCCTTGCCCTCCTTTCTGTTTCGAACGGGCGGACGGTCCTTCAGGAAATCCGAAATCGCACCGGCCGGATCCGCACATCGAAAGTGCAGGTAGCAAAGCAGTCTTTCGAGCTCCTCGGCCATGGCATCCGAAGCATAAAACCGCTCGCAAAGCTCCGAAAGAAGAGCCTGTTCCGCCTCGTCAAGCACGGGTGCTGCGGCAGCCGGAAGCGAGACGAAGGCCTTTGCTTCGGCAAGTATTCTCCGAAGAATCTCTTCATCTTCGGGGCACAGATATACCTGCAGACGTTCCGGCGGAAAATGCGACGAAAGCCTGTCATATAAAGCAATTGTTTCCTCATTTTCCGCTACGTAGGAAAGCACCCGGTCGGGAAAGGCGGAATCCGTCAAAAGGTCAGGATAGCGGTCGCGCCCGTTTGCATCCGTAAGCTTTACGACACGAAAACAGGAGTTTTCGGGAAGCGCTGAGGGGAGCGGAGCCAGTAAAAGCGCTGCATCCGCCGGGGCAGGATTCCAATCGTCCGTCACCGCGTCCGAAGAAAGAAGAAACGGGACATCGTCGGGTTCCCCGGAACCGTTTGAAACAGGCAGCACAGGGTTCAATTGCATAAAATCCGCAAGAAACCGAAAGAGGGTTTTTGAAGCGGAGAAAACGTACAGCATGGCGTGCTCCGTAACCGGAAAGTATAGTTGAATCGGTCTTTTCAGTGTACCACACATTTTCCTTCGGAGCAAGGCAAAAGAGCCGGTACCATCAAAATGCAGTTTTCTGACTATTTGCAATTTTCTAAAAAAATAACTTACATTTTTCTTTTTTTTGTGATAAGGTATAAGTGGAGAGAGGTGTTCTCCGGCGAAAAGGAGAGTTTTATGTTCAAGATTGGGGATTATGTCATTCACGGCAGCAACGGTGCCTGCAGGGTCGAGAAAATCGGCCCTCTTTCCGGTGTGGGCACATCCGGGGAGAAAGAGTATTATACGCTGACGACATGCTACTCAAACAGCACGATTTATTCGCCGGTAGACAGCACAAAGGTGATGCTCCGCCCGATTCTGACAAAGCCCGAAGCAGAGAAGCTGATTGCCGAAATGAAGAACATTCCGGAGCTCGGAGAGATTGAGGAGAAACACCGCGAACAGGAATACCGCGACCGTATGAAGACAGGAGACTGCAAGGATCTCGTGCGGCTTTTAAAGACCATTCAGACCAGAAGAAAGACCCGCCTCGCGATGGGCAAAAAGTCGACGGCCAACGATGAAAAATTCTTCCGCCTCGCGGAGGACGGACTGTTCGGCGAACTGGCTATATCCCTCGGCATGACGCGCGACGAGGTCCGCGAATATGTCCTGAAAAATGTGGACGGCCTGTAGGCCGCAGCTTATGGCTTTCGGGCGCGACGCCTTGCGAAAAGAGAAAGAAGACATGCAAAGACAGACGGAACCTTTCGGGGTTCCGTTTTTTGTGTGGTCGGAATCCGGAGAGACAGCTTCCGGGCGAAAACGGCATCTGAAATTGAATAAACAATTCAGAAAATTTGGTATGGCATTTTCCATATTCTGACAATACAAACCGACATACATGTATACACGGATTAAAGCAAAAAAACCTTTCGAAAGAGCCCTTTTTTCGAAGAAAAACAGTTGGCATTTCTGATACTTTGGTGGTATTATATGATTAACTTATTATGTAAAGGAGGACGCTCAATGGGCGCTGACAAAAAGACAGTTCCTTTCCGTGGAACTGAGGAACAAAAGCAGCAGTTGCTGCAGGTTATTCGTGAGCTGAAGGACGAGCGGGGCGCGCTGATGCCGATTCTGCAAAAGGCACAGGATATTTACGGTTATCTGCCGATCGAAGTTCAGACGATGATCTCGGATGAGACCGGGATTCCGCTTGAAAAGATTTACGGTGTCGTCACCTTCTACGCACAGTTCTCTCTGTATCCGAAGGGAAAGTATGCGATCTCCGTATGTCTCGGTACCGCTTGCTATGTAAAGGGGTCCGGTGACATCTACAACAAGCTTTGCGAGAAGCTCGGCATTGAGGGCGGACAGTGTACCGCGGACGGCAAGTTCTCTTTGGACGCATGCCGCTGCATCGGCGCCTGCGGACTTGCGCCGGTTATGACCATCAACGGCGAAGTTTACGGTAAGCTTACCGTGGACAAGCTTGACGAGATTCTTGCTAAATACGAGTAACAGGAGGACGCACATGATATCCATCACGGAATTAAACAGGATTAAGGCGGAGCAGGAAGGCATCGTTGCGATGCGCCGCGAAGGCGAAGCCAAGATCGCCGATTTGAACGCGCAGGGCAAGAGCTACAAGCATCATGTCCTTGTGTGCGGCGGTACCGGCTGTACTTCCTCCCACAGTGAAGACATCATCGTAGCATTTAACGATGAGATTAAGAAGAACGGACTTGAGAACGACGTATGTGTTGTACGTACCGGTTGCCACGGTCTTTGCGCACTCGGCCCGATCGTTATCATTTATCCCGAAGCTGCTTTCTATGCCAACATGGCAATCGAGCATGTTCCGGAAATCGTTACCGAGCATCTTGTAAACGGTAACATCGTAACCAAGTATCTCTATGAGAAGACGGTTACCCCGAACGGCATCATTTCGATGCATGAGACAGATTTCTACAAGAAGCAGAACCGTGTCGCTCTCCGTAACTGCGGTGTCATCGATCCCGAGAACATCGACGAGTACATCGGAACCGGCGGCTATCAGGCTCTTGCTAAGGTTCTTACCGAGAAGACCCCCGACGACGTAATCCAGATTCTCCTTGACTCCGGACTTCGCGGACGTGGCGGCGCAGGTTTCCCGACCGGCCGTAAGTGGATGTTCGCAAAGGCCAACAAGGCTGATCAGAAATATGTTTGCTGTAACGCCGACGAAGGTGACCCGGGTGCATTCATGGATCGTTCCGTGCTTGAGGGCGACCCGCACGTAGTACTCGAGGCTATGGCTATCGCAGGTTACACGATTGGTTCTTCCCAGGGTTACATCTACGTTCGTGCCGAGTACCCGATCGCGGTACAGCGTCTCGAAATCGCCATCAAGCAGGCGAGAGAGTATGGTTTGCTCGGTGACAACATCCTCGGTACCGGATTCAAGTTCGATATCGGCCTTCGTCTCGGCGCAGGCGCATTTGTCTGCGGTGAGGAGACCGCTCTGATGACCTCCATCGAAGGACACAGAGGTGAGCCCAGACCGAGACCTCCGTTCCCGGCTGTTAAGGGTCTGTTCGAGCGTCCGACCATCCTCAACAACGTTGAGACCTGGGCGAACATCCCTCAGATCATCATGAAAGGACCCGAGTGGTTCGCTTCCATGGGTACCGAGAAGAGCAAGGGTACGAAAGTATTCGCACTCGGCGGTAAGATTCAGAACACCGGTCTCGTTGAGATTCCGATGGGTACCACGCTTCGCGAAGTTGTTGAAGAAATCGGCGGCGGCGTTCCGAACGGCAAGAAGTTCAAGGCTGCTCAGACCGGCGGTCCTTCCGGCGGTTGCATCCCGGCTTCCCAGATGGATGTTCCGATGGACTACGACAACCTGATTGCTATCGGTTCCATGATGGGTTCCGGCGGACTTATCGTAATGGACGAAGACAACTGTATGGTTGATATCGCGAAGTTCTTCCTTGAGTTCACCGTAGACGAGTCCTGTGGTAAATGTGCACCGTGCCGTATCGGTACGAGACGCATGCTCGAGATTCTCGACAAGATTACAAAGGGTAAGGCAACGATGGATGACCTTGACCGCCTTGAGAAGCTTGCAGCTCACCTGCAGAAGAGCTCTCTGTGCGCACTCGGTCAGACCGCTCCGAACCCGATTATCTCCACACTTCGTTACTTCCGCGACGAGTATATCGCTCATATTGTTGACAAGAAGTGTCCTGCCGGCGTTTGTAAGGATCTTCTGCAGTTCAAGATCGATCCCGATAAGTGTATCGGCTGCGGTCTCTGCGCGAAGAACTGCCCGGCTGACGCGATTACCAGAACGGATTACATCGCTCCGAACCACAAGCTCGCTTCCATGGCCATCGATTCCGCTAAGTGCGTGAAGTGCGGTGCCTGCATGGCGAACTGTAAGTTCAAGGCTATTAGCAAACAGTAAGGAAGGAAACGAATATGGCAGATGAAATTAAGATGGTTAATGTGAAAATTAACGGAATCCCGGTTTCTGTTCCCGAGGGAACAACGATTCTGGACGCTGCCCATAAGGCAGGCGTGAAGATTCCGACCCTGTGCTTCCTTCGTGACACCAATGAAGTCGGTGACTGCCGTATCTGTCTCGTTGAGTCTACCAAGGCTCGCGGACTGGTAGCTGCATGTATGTATCCGCTTGCTGCATCTGATGAGGGCGCAGAGATCAAGACGAACAGCGCGAAGGTTCTGGATTCCAGAAGAAAGACTTTACAGCTGATCCTTTCCACCCATGACCGCAAGTGCCTTTCCTGCGTACGCAGCGGCAAATGTGAACTCCAGAAGCTCTGCAACGAGCTCGGTGTTGAGGATGAAAAGCTTTACGAGGGCTTCCGTCCCGAGTACGAGAAGGATACCTCGGCCGTACATATGGTACGTGACAATAACAAATGTGTACTTTGCCGTCGCTGTGTAGGCGCCTGCGAGAAGGTTCAGGGCATTGCCGTTATCGGACCTAACAACCGTGGTTTTGCTTCCTGCATCGGCAGCGCATTTGACATGGGCCTTGCAGAGACGAGCTGCGTACACTGCGGACAGTGTATCGTTGCATGTCCTACCGGCGCCCTTTACGAGAAAGACGACACCTACAAGGTTGAGGAAGCTCTTGCAGATCCCGAGAAGATTGTTGTCGTTCAGCCTGCTCCGTCTGTACGTGCTACGCTCGGTGAAGAATTCGGTATGCCGATCGGAACCGATGTTGAGGGCAAGCTTGCTACCGCACTTCGTGCACTCGGCTTCGACAAGGTATTCGATACCGATTTCGCAGCCGACCTCACGATCGTTGAGGAAGCTACCGAGCTTGTTGAGCGTGTAACCAAGGGCGGCGTACTCCCGATGATTACTTCCTGCTCACCCGGTTGGGTTAAGTTCTGCGAGACCTATTATCCGGATCAGATCGATCACCTGTCGAGCTGCAAGTCTCCTCAGCAGATGTTCGGTGCTACGGTTAAGACTTACTACGCACAGAAGATGGGCATTGATCCTGCGAAGATCGTTTGCGTAGGCGTTATGCCTTGTACCGCTAAGAAGTTCGAGGTTACGAGAGACCAGAGCGCAGTTCCGGGACTTCCGGATGTTGATATTGCCATCACGACCCGTGAGCTTGCCCGCATGATCAAGCGTAACGATATCGATTTCGCAGCCCTTCCGGACGGAGAGTTCGATGATCCGCTCGGTGAGTCCACCGGTGCAGCCGTTATCTTCGGTGCTACCGGCGGTGTTATGGAAGCAGCTCTTCGTACCGCAGTTGAAGTTATCACCGGTAAGGAACTTACCAATGTTGAGTTCAACGAAGTACGTGGCATGCAGGGCATCAAGGAAGCTACCTACAAGGTAGGCGACCTTGAGGTTAAGGTTGCTGTAGCATCCTCCCTTTCCAATGCACGTATCATCATGGATCAGATCAAGGCCGGCACCTCGCCGTACACCTTCATCGAGATCATGGCTTGTCCCGGCGGATGTATCAACGGCGGCGGTCAGCCTCTTGTTGATTCCGAAGTTCGCAACTTCGTTGATGTACGCGGTCTTCGTGCGAAGGCTCTGTACGATAACGACGCTGCTAAGACGATTCGTAAGTCTCACGAGAATCCTTCCATCAAGAAGGTATACGATGAGTTCTTCGGTTCCTTCGGAAGCCACAAGGCTCATGAGATTCTCCATACGAAGTATGTAAAGAGAAGCATCAACTAATTGACAGGCTTACTGACCCGGGCGCTTTTGAAGCGCCCGGGTTTTTTTCTTGCTTCAGGAGGTTCATTTTGCTTTCAGGGGTTCATCCGTTGCTTACAGGGGTTAATCTTGCTTTCACGGGGGCATTCCGTACGGACTAGTAGCCGGATTTGGTGCATCGGTCCGTAATAATTCAGGAGCGCCTGGGAAAATACGGACTGCAAGTTCACTTTTGAAAAATCAGTCCGTACCGGTTTTCAAGAGTTTGTAAGGGAATACGGACTTGGATCTCTTTGGTGACCTTTAGGTCCGTAAAATTTCCTGAAGTCAGGCAGGCTAGGGATCAAAGACCAGATGAGATGAAGAAAAAATACGGACTTATAATCTTGCTATCCGCTAGAAGTCCGTAGACAGCTAAGAAGCATCGGAATTGGGTACGGACTTAGAAGATAGAATGTAAGAATAGTCCGTACGCAGGAAGGCATAACCTGAGCAATGGCTTCCGGTCTGAAATAACATAACCACTCCGTACGCAGGAAGGCATGACCTGAGCAATGGCTTCCGATCTGAAACAACATAACCACTCCGTACGCAGGAAGGCATGACCTGAGCAATGGCTTCCGGTCTGAAACAACATAACCACTCCGTACGCAGGAAGGCATGACCTGAGCAATGGCTTCCGGTCTGAAACAACATAACCAATCCGTACACAGGAAGGCATGACCTGTGCAAAGATTTTCGGCCCTAATAAAGCGTTCTTTCCGGTCTGACAGGAGATTTCTGAAAAAGTACTTGCCCTTCTGCCGACGGCAGAATATACTGATTTGTAGGAGAAAGACATATCAGCAAGGATAAAGGATATATGACGGAACAGTGTAAAAAGAAAGCCCTGATTGCGATGAGCGGCGGTGTGGATTCATCGCTTGCGGCGAAAAAGATGATTGATATGGGCTACGAGTGCATCGGGTGTACAATGAAGCTTTATGATCGCCCGGAGGAGGCGACTGAAGACTTCGGAAGCGTCAAGGCAGGAACCGGCACGACAGGTAACAGCAAAACAACCGGTGACATTGCCGCATCGGCAAATGCAACTCCCCGTGAGCGTACCTGCTGCTCCTTAAGCGATGTGGAGGACGCCCGGCAGGTTGCATTTCGCCTCGGCATGAAATACTATGTCTTCAATTTCAAGGACGACTTCAAAGAGAAGATTATCGATAAGTTCATCCGCTGTTATGAGTGCGGCATTACGCCTAACCCCTGCATCGACTGCAACCGTTATATGAAGTTTGAAAAGCTTTACGAACGTGCGGTAGTACTCGGCTGTGACGTTATCGTGACCGGCCATTATGCGCAGATAGAAGAGAAGGACGGCCGGTACTTCTTAAAGAAGGCAGCCGACGAATCGAAGGACCAAAGCTATGTTCTTTATTCCTTAACGCAGGAGCAGCTGAAACACACCTGCTTTCCGCTCGGCGGCATGAACAAGGCGGATGTTCGTAAGGAAGCTGAAGAGAGCGGATTTGTCAACGCGGATAAGCCGGACAGCCAGGACATCTGCTTTGTCCCGGACGGAGACTATGCGAAGGTTATTGAGACCTACACCGGCAACGTTCCTGAGCCCGGCAATTTTGTTGATAAGGCGGGAAAGGTAATCGGTCCCAATAAAGGCATCATCCATTACACAATCGGGCAGCGCAAGGGCCTTGGCATCTCGGCACCAGAACCGCTTTATGTATGTGAGATCCGCCCCAAGACACGCGAGGTTGTGCTCGGAAGCAATGACGATCTGATGAGCCGCGAGCTTACGGTCGCTGATTTCAACTGGATCAGCGGAAGCGCTCCGACGGAGCCGTTCCGCTGCAAGGCAAAGATCCGTTACCGCCAGAAAGAGCAGTGGGCCGAGGTTGCACCGATTGGTGAAGACCGCGTGCGCATCCTTTTTGACGAACCGCAGCGTGCCATTACGGCGGGCCAGGCGGCAGTTCTTTATGACGGCGACATCGTCCTCGGCGGCGGCACGATAGAGTAGAGCCGGCCGGCAGGTGTAAAAGCAGGCTGACAGGTGTAAAAAGCCCGGCAGGCAAACAGAAACCACCTGAAAACACTTTACCAAACAAAAAACGCTTTCCCGTACCATAAGCGGGAAAGCGTTTCCTTTTTCATAGTAATTCTTTTATTCCACCGGGAAGCAGAGCTCGGTGACATACTCGTCGGGATTCTGCGTCTGCGCGGGGCTTACGTGGTAGATGTTGAACATCGGGCCGTTCGGATTGTAACCGTTCGCGCCGATCCACGAAACAACCGTGGCGGTTGCGTCGTTCATCTGGTCGTAGCTTCCTTTGATGATGCAGCTCGCAACCTTGACGGCGGGCATCGTCTGAAACTTCACGTGCTCCGTGTCCTTGTATGTGCCCTTTACGGTCATCCAGGCCAAAATCTCCACATTTTCCTCTTTGTACTCAGGGTCGAGGAACTGCGCGGCCGCCAGGCAGCCGTCTGCAGGAACAAGCGGCTCACCGGCCGCAACCGTCTCACTCATCATCGTATTCCAAAGCATTCCCTCATCCATATAGGTCGGGACAATCATCTGTACCGTCGCGGCATAGCGCTCCGGAATAGTTTTTACCGTAACATCGAAATTCATATTGTGCTCCTTTCTAAGCCTCTTACGGGCTGTTTCCAGAAGCGTCAGCCGATACTCCGTCTGTTTTGCAATCTCATTCAGTTCCGTCTGTTTTTCGGCAAGAAAAGCATCCATCTCGGCCGGTTCGTTGTAGATGTCTAACATCTTCACGATATCCGCAAGGGAAAATCCCATGTCCTTCAACGAAGTAATCCGCCCGATCGTGAACAGCTGGTCCTCACGGTAGTAGCGGTACCCCGTGAAACGGTCGATTTCCGCGGGCTTTAAAAGTCCGATGTCGTCGTAGTGGCGAAGCATTCGGATGCTGACTCTGGAAAGTTTTGAAAAATCACCGATTTTAAGCATAATCGTGTGTGTCCTCCATGCATGCATTACTGAGTTCGATGTTACTGTAATCCCTGACACAGTGTGAGAGTCAAGGCCCTTTTTTGGAAAATGTGAAAAAACTTTTCCATCCCTGATTATACCCGTAAAAACAATTCAATACAACTTCAAAAAACTGCTTGACAACCAACTGTATTAGTTCTATAATACAGTCAAACCGTATTACACGGTTAATACAGTTTCGATTCTTAAAGGGAGCCGATTATGATTTCATTTGACACCTTTAAACCGACGGAGGGGACGCCGATCTATCAGCAGATTCTTCTCTACATTAAGCGCGGGGCAGTCGCGGGCACCATCCGGGACGGCGACGAGCTTCCTTCGAGACGTGTTCTTTCCGCACTGCTCGGAATCAATCCGAACACGGTGCAGAAGGCGTTTCATCTGTTGGAGGAAGAGGAACTGATTGTATCGCAGGCGGGGGCGAAGAGCGTCATGAAGATTACCGAAGAGAAGATTCAAAAGCTTCGTGAGGATTTGCTTCGCGAAGATATCCGAAGCATCACGGGAGCCCTGCGGCAGATGGGCATCAGCCGAGAGGAAGCCTTCAAGCTGATTGATCAGTTCTGGGAAGAGGAGGAGACGGAAGCATGAAGAAGCATCTTTCTGTAATTGCTTTGTTAATAGCCATCAGATTCAAAGTGATCATGTCTTTCCTTGCAATTCTGATTGGTTTTAACCTTTTAAGTCTGGTGTCTTATTCGCTGATTTTTAAAGAGAGTCTTACGAAATTCAATATGGTTGTTTTTGAGGAGTGGCTGGGAATATTCTTTGTCATCATTTTTCTTTTCTTCTTTGCTGCGACAGCTTATGAATGTAAGAGTGAAAAAGGATACAGCAAATACACGAGGATAAGACTGAGAATCCCGGAAAGAATGCTTGCAGGATGGGAAGGCGCAGTCTGTGCGGCAGGATTTCTGTTGTTCTGGCAGGCAGAAGTGATTTTCATTTTCTGCATGGGCGAAGTCAGAAACATGGCGAAATTCGGAAACGGTGCCATGATGATGCTTAAGCTGATGGAACGAAAAGGAATCTTTTACCGGGTTGTTTTTCCGATTGACAACGGAATCTGGTGGCTGACGGATGCTCTTGTCATGATTGCCTGCGGGGGTATTTGTGCTGCATTAAGCCTTGTTGGGAAAGGAAACAAAAAGAAAACCGCGAAAACGAACGAAGAAACTTCGGAGGAGACCAATGTTAGAGATTAAAAATGTCAGCAAACATTATGTCGGCGGAACGGATGCCGTGAAAAATGTGAGTCTCACCATTAAGCAGGGTGAAATCATCGGGTTGTTCGGAGAGAACGGAGCAGGCAAAACAACTCTGATCAAGTGCATTCTCGGATTGATAAAGCATGACGGGGAAGTATTTCTTGACGGACAGCTGATTACCAGAAAGAACATTGAACGCCTTTCTCTCGGAACATGTGAACACAGCTTCTTTCCGACCTTGACGGCAGCGGAACACAAGGAGTTTTATGAGTCACATTTTCCGGGATTCAGAAAGGACCGTTTCAAGGGACTGACGGAGTTCTTTGACTTCCCGCTGAAGCGGCCGATCAAACAGCTTTCCGCCGGGCAGCAAAACCAGCTGGAAGTCATTCTGGCGCTTTGTCAGGGGGCAGATTATATCTTTCTTGATGAGCCGTTTGTCGGGTACGACATCTTTAACAGAGAAGACTTTTATAAAGTGCTTCTCGGAATACTGGAGCCGACGGAAACCATTGTTCTTGCGACACATCTGATTGAAGAAACAGAGGGCTTCATCGATCGCGCGGTCATGATTCATAAAGGAGAATTGTTAGCAGATGTAAGTGTATCGGCGCTTGAGGAACGGGGGGATACCCTTGTGGACTTTATTAAGAAAACATACGGATATCAATCGGATCGCGTCGGAAAATCGTTAGAAGAAATCATGGGGAAAAAATGAAACGAAAAGTCATTATATTTTTTATCATATCATTTTTGTGCCTGACCGGGTTTACTTACGCGGTAATAAAATCGCTATGTAACAAAAACAGTCTGACGATAACGGAAACGACTCTTGCCGGCGACGCAGCGAAGGCGGAGGGGTTGAGAATTACGTTTTCCGCATGGCCGGCAATAGAGGGAACCTCGGTCGACGGATATATGAAAATGGAACCGAAGGCCTGGGACAGCACAATATACTACGGTAAGGCCGGCGCGGCCGTTTCTTATCAATTGATTCCGGCCGATGAGGCATATCAGAACGAGCGCGATGAGCAAACCTGGGCCAGAGTCGCCGAGCGTTATATGGCGCGTAATGACGGTACCGGTATACGGGGATGGAACAACTATTCCACCCTGTATTTTCAGGAAGTGATGCTGAAGGATGAAGCGTTTCTTGAAAAATGGGAAGCAGCGGGCAGTCCTTCCACAATACGTTTGGCTGATTATTATGAATGCTATCCGGAGTTCTTCTATGACATATTACCGTATGATATGGGTTTGGGATACGGGAGCGGATTCTATTATGTAAGAAAAATCCGTGAGGGACACCTTGTTTTAACGGAAGATATCCTCAAGTCTGAGCCGGTTTCACAGACGGAAGCGGCAGAAGTCTTTCTTAAGTTCTCGGAATTGTTGAAAATCCCGGTTCTTTCGGATGAACAATGGCAGCTGTCTGAAGGCACGCAAAGTGATTGGAGACCGGTTGGAAAGAAGTATTATTGTCCGGAGTTTTACAATGTCGGAAATGAGGAAGCGCTTTTCTTCACATTTGACGCGAAAGCTAAGGATGGGAGTTGTGTTGACACATCGATGCTTCCGGGAGGGTATGGAATCTACAAAATACCAACTTACCATGAGGTAAGGAATGGGATAAACTTTCAGCTCTATGAATACGATAAACTGCAAATGTTTTACCCGATAAAACAGGATTGGAGTATTCTGAAACTCGGAATAACGCTCAACGGGAAAGCGCTGCTGTTGGTTTATGCTGCCGATGGCGAGTGTCATGCAAGAATCATGGATTCGGCTACCGCGGAAACATTGGCTGACTTTATTCTCGGATCAGAAGCCGAGTTCATGTCGGGAAACGGCACGGAACTGGTTTTGAAAGATGATTATATTGTTTTAAAGCTGCTTAAGCAGGAGAACTCGAGAATATTCGTCATCGGACAATCGGAAGGCGGACAGTGGGAAGTTCTGATGCAGACAACAGCTTATGCATCACAGCATGATATAACGCTTCATGACGTAGCCTTTGACGCAAACAGACTGGCGGAGGTCGGCTATAAAAACGGTTCGTTTCAGATTATCGTTTATTCAAAGGACGGAACAGAGTATCAGGGAGAAGTTCAAACATCGTTAAGAATAGATGATTATGAGCTTGAAAACATCGGAATAATCTCCTGTTATTGGGATTAAAAACACTACCTGCGGCAGAATGCCGCACGGTGAAGGAGCATATTATGAAAAGGCAGATGACGAAAAAGCTGATTACGGATTACTTTCCGCCCGACACGAAAATCGCGGCCGAAATAATCAGCTGCCTCTTTATACTGGCTGTGATGGGGTGGATTTGCATAGATGTGTTTACAGGCCGTATGGCGGAAGCGGAAAGTTTCGACATTGCAGAGAACGCTTCCGCGACGTTTGAAAGATGTGTTTCCGGCGTATTTGTCTGGCTTCCGATCTATTGGTGTTTATGCGCGGTAATAGCCTTCGTTCATTATCGAAGCTACTATAACCCGGTGAAAAGCATCTATGTGATGAAGCGGCTTCCGAACCGATGGGAACTTCACCGCCGCTGCCTCACATTCCCGATTCTGTATGTGTTGCTTGCGCTTCTTGTTTTCGGAATGGAATTATATCTGTTTATACTGGCATATCAAAATTCCGGCATTTTCTGGTCAAAAACGGTTACATTTTCCATATGGAAACTGTTTGGATAGGGGGAAGTCATGAAGAAATATCTCTCGGTTGCAGAACTGGTGGTTCTGACGCGAATGAAGAAGCCGCTGATGTTTCTCGGCGCGATGATATCAGTCAATCTGATTGCAAATCTACTGCTGTTTGTTGTGAACGAACAGCAGGGGAATCCGTATTCCATTTATAAGGTTGTGCCGGTATTCTCCGTTACGTTGCTTGCGGCCTATGTCAGCATCATTTTCCATGGGGTACGGACTGCCCGAAGCCGGTCGCAGGCTGGGTTGATGTTAGAGCGCCTGAGTGTCAGTGAAGAAGCAATGTCCGGTATGGAATTCCTCGCGGGATTACTGTTATTCATTATGCTTTTCGAAGCGGAGATCGTATCGTTTTATCTGGCAGACGGTATGAATCAGCTTATGACACACCGGCTGTTAACGGAACAGGATCTGGTGATCGCTTCCTATAAGGCTCCGTTGATCCGTTGCGTGATTCCGATCGGGGACCTTACCATCTGGAAGGAAAATGTGTGGATGGTGATATGCGGCGGGTTGGTTTACGGATGTATCGGCATGTCTCAAAATGAAAAGACCGCCGCCCGCATAATCGGGGCTGTTCCGTTGATTCTGATTCCTTTTGTATTTGTTGTAAGGGAGGAAAACCTGTTTCCGAATATTCTACATCACACATTTTTCTATGTGATTGTCAATTTCAGTCTGGCAGTTCTTTTGATTACACTGATTCTGTTCTTATCGCGGCGGAAACGTGAAAAGAGCAGGGAGAAAGAAGAGAAGGAACAGGGGGAGAGCATATGAAGAGAACGGTGCTTGTTATTGTCATTCTGGCTCTGTTAACCTTTGGCAGCGTTTACGGAGCGAAGCAATTCATGAAACAAAACGAAAACGTTGCATTTGCCGCACGGACAGAAGAGGGGAACCGAAGTGCAGCCGAGGGGCTTTCCATAACGGTAAAGGAACACACCTGGACCTCGGGTATGGACTGGGGAATAAGCCTTACAAGGCTCCCGGACATGTGGGATTGTAATGTGGTATATGAGGCTGACGGACTGAAGACAAAAACAGAATTTCACAGGAATTGGGAAGAGTATACGGAAATCAAGAATCTGAAAAGAAAAGAACTTATCGATGAGAAGGTATTGAGAAGAGATTTGAACAGGAACGAGGGACTGTGGACGATAATGTCACATAACCCGGAAATCTTTTATGTACCGAAAAACGATGTTTTATACTTTGTATTTGATACACATTTAAAAGACGGGACGGTTATTGACACATCTGTGCTTCAAAAGGGATACGGCATATATATTATCCCGATTCAAAAGTTTAAAGGAGAATACGGTTATCCGGCGGAAGATGCCCCCGTTTTTGCAAACCTTGATCCCGAGATCAGCGTCAGAGGACTTAAGAAGAATAAGGACGGAAGCCGGCTGTATCTCTTATATCAGAGGGACGGCATGTATTATATCCGGATTATGAATCGGGGAGGGAATGAGGTCACGCCGGACATTCCGCTCGAATTAGGCGAAGTGAAGGATGACACACCGGTTTCAACCGAATACGGCGACGGCGTGTTTACGGTTACAGTGAAAAATGCTACGACCGACGCATTTGATTGCCATGTGTTTTCTGAGAATGCGGAAGGTATCCCTGAGAAGACTGTGATCATCCGAGGGGTTGAGGAGAAGAGCGTTTCCGATGATGCGGAAGTCAGCATTGCATTTGACGGAGAAAAGCTGGCATGTGTAGTTTACGACAAAACGATCAGCGTTTCTGTTTATTCGAAAGAAGGGCTGCTTTATCGGGGTACAATTGAAAACTCATTAGAAAAGATGGAGGACGGAGGAGAAGACGGGTACTCGATTCGTCATAGGGATTTAAAATGCAGCTGGACCCGATAGTCTTATATACCGGGAATCCTGATCAGAACCACATATTGTTCAAAATCTGTGAAGCAATAAAAAAGAGGGCATCAAGCCCTCTTTTTTGTACCCATAAAAAGCAATTACTGCTGATCCTTCGGCAGGTACTTCTCCATATGCCGTTTGATGGCAGAAAAAGTCTCGTCGCTGATATAGTGCTCAATTCTGCAGGCATCCTCGGAAGCAACCTTTTCGTCGACACCGAGCAGTGTGAAAAGATGGGAGAGTACCGTGTGGCGCTCATAAATGCGCTTGGAAAGAATCAGACCGGCCTCGGTTAGTTTTAGATAACCGTCTTTATCTATTTTGACAAGTCCTTCGGATTTCAGCAGGCTGATGGCCCGACTGACGGAGGGTTTGGAAAATCCCATGTACTCCGCTACGTCGATGCTTCGTACGACAGAAGAATTCTGCGATAAAACATAGATGGTTTCGAGATACATCTCTCCGGATTCCTGTAATGCCATAGTATTTCTCCTTTTTTTGGTCTTTCTGAAACTTTACCACAAAATGAACAAAATAGCAACTTCTCTTTCCTTCATTTTCGGCAAAAAGAAGATAATTTCCGCCTTGACAAGTTAGCAAACACTAACTATAATGTGTGTAGTTAGACGAAGCTAACCAAGAAAACGGTGACAGCGTCTGATGAATAAAGGCAGGAGGAACATTATGATGCCTCTGGTTTATGCAGAAAAAGGGCAGCCGCAGATCATTCGCAAAATCGGCGGAAACCCGGAAGTCAGAAAACACCTTGAGGATCTCGGCTTTCATGTCGGAGGAGAGGTCAACATCGTCAGCACGCTCGGCTCTAACCTGATTGTGAAAGTAAAGGAAAGCCGCGTGGCGGTCAGCGAGGAATTGGCCAAAAAAATCATGGTGTAAAGGTAAGGAGGAAGCAGAAGTGAAAACATTGCGAGATGTCAAAATCGGTGAAACCGTGACGGTTGTAAAACTGCACGGGGAAGGTGCGGTGAAACGCCGCATCATGGACATGGGCATTACGAGACGCACTTCGGTATATGTCCGCAAGGTTGCGCCGCTTGGTGACCCGATTGAAGTTACCGTACGGAATTACGAGTTGTCCATTCGAAAAGCAGACGCCGAAATGATTGAAGTGGAATAGGAAAGGAAGGCATAGGAACATGAGTACGAGAATTGCTCTCGCGGGTAACCCGAACAGCGGTAAGACAACTTTGTTTAACGCGTTGACGGGTTCCAACCAGTTCGTCGGGAACTGGCCGGGTGTAACGGTTGAAAAGAAAGAGGGAAAGCTTAAGAAGCACGATGATGTCATCATCACCGACCTTCCCGGCATCTATTCTCTTTCCCCTTATACGTTGGAAGAAGTAGTAGCAAGAAATTATCTGATCGGAGAGCGTCCGGATGCAATCTTAAACATCGTGGACGGTACAAACCTGGAACGTAACCTGTATCTGACGACACAGCTTACCGAGCTCGGCATTCCGGTTGTTGTTGCCATCAACATGATGGATATCGTGAAGAAGAACGGCGATAAGATTAACGAAGCGGAGCTGTCCCGTCAGCTAGGCTGCAAGGTGGTTGACATTTCGGCACTGAAGGGCGACGGCGTAATGGAGGCTGCAGAGGCAGCGGTAAAGGCCGCAAAGGACACCAAGACCGTACCGCTTCATACATTTTCCGGACCGGTTGAGCATGCGATAGCACATATCGAAGAAGCTGTTGTACACAGCATGCCCGAAGAACAGCAGCGCTGGTACGCAATTAAAGTATTCGAAAGAGATGACAAGGTTCTTGAGCAGCTGAATATACCGAAGGATACGATGGAACACATCGAAAAGGATATTCAGGCAGCAGAGAAGGAACTGGATGACGATGCGGAAAGCATTATCACCAACGAACGGTATGTGTACATCGCCGAAGTCATTAAGTCCTGCTACAAAAAGAAGAATGCAGGCGCTGAGACGAAGTCTGATAAGATCGATAAAATTGTGACCAACCGCTGGCTCGGACTTCCCATTTTTGCCATCGTCATGTTCCTGGTTTATTGGATTGCCATGGTGGCTGTCGGCACACCGGCAACCGATTGGGCAAATGACGGACTGTTTGGTGACGGCTACCATCTTTTCGGGATCGGTTCCGGAAAGACGGCAGACGCCGAGGATGAATACGGCGACACCGATGCAATCATTGACGGGCTTCTTGCAAAAGCAGAAGAGGACGGAATCGACATTGAGGCTACAGAAGCTGCACTTGATCAGGAATCGGAAGAGTATGATGTTACGGCCGCAGTTGCGGCACTTAAGGCACTTGGCGCGAACTACGAGGGCAAGAATGCAGAGTTCCCTTACACACTCGTAGACGAGGAAACCCTCGAAGAGACTGACGAGACCGCTTCTTATAAAGATCTTTCGGATGCCATCGCCATGTATGAAAAATACGAAGGCGGCGTAGAGCCCTCGAATTACGGCGTATGGGTACCGGGCGTTCCGGTTCTCATTGAGAATCTTTTGGATAAACTGAACTGCGCAGATTGGGTAAAGAGCCTTGTACTTGACGGTATCGTTGCCGGTATCGGCGCGGTGCTCGGATTTGTTCCGCAGATGCTCGTTCTGTTCCTTCTGCTTGCTTTCCTTGAGGCATGCGGATACATGGCGCGTATCGCATTTGTCCTTGACCGGGTATTCCGTCGGTTCGGCCTTTCCGGTAAGTCGTTCATCCCGATGCTGATCGGTGTCGGCTGCGGCGTGCCCGGCATTATGGCGAGCCGTACGATTGAAAACGAGCGCGACCGCCGAATGACGATCATGACAACAACGTTCATTCCCTGCAGCGCGAAGCTTCCTTTCATCGGTATGATAGCCGGCGCAATCTTCGGCGGAAGTGCCTGGGTATCCACCTCGGCATACTTCATCGGAATGGCTTCGATTGTTATTTCGGGTATTATCTTAAAGAAGACTAAAATGTTCTCGGGCGATCCGGCTCCGTTTGTTATGGAGCTTCCGGCGTACCATTGGCCGACCGTAAGCAATGTGCTCCGTTCTATGTGGGAGCGTGGCTGGTCCTTTATCAAAAAGGCAGGTACCATCATCCTGCTTTCCACGATTGCTGTATGGTTTACCTCCCGGTTCGGATGGCTTGACGGCAAATTCTCGATGCTTTCCGAGGAAGAAATCGACAGCTCGATTCTTGCGGCAATCGGAAGTGGCATTGCATGGATCTTTAAACCGCTTGGTTGGGGCAACTGGCAGGCAGCCGTTGCAAGCGTAACCGGTCTTGTGGCAAAGGAGAATATCGTCGGCACGATGGGAATCCTTTACGGGGACATCAAAAGCATCGGCGCCGCATTTACGGAAGTTGCGGGCTTCTCGTTCCTTGTATTCAACCTTCTCTGCGCACCTTGCTTCGCAGCAATCGGCGCTATCAGAAGAGAGATGAACAACGCGAAGTGGACCTGGTTCGCAATTCTCTATCAGTGTGGATTTGCCTATATCATTGCTTTGATGATAAAGCAGTTCGGCAGCGCGTTCACCGGAGACGGAAATGCAATCGGAATCGCCGTTTCCGCATTGATTCTTGCAGGAATGGTTTACATGCTTGTAAGACCTTATAAGGAAGCCGTGAAGCTGACGAAGAAGGTTAAGGTTCGCTAGTGAGGTGGGGAATATGATTTCATGGATTGTGGCAAATGCAGGAACGATACTTGTGCTTTTGATTGTGGCGGGATGTGCCTTTCTGGCAGCCGGGAAGCTTGTCCATGACAGAAGAAAGGGAAAGACATCCTGCGGCTGCGGCTGTGCAAACTGCGCGATGCACGGTGCGTGCCATAAAATGAATAAGCCGGCTCCATGATGCGTATTGTGTGTGAGATAAGAGGGGGTATCGCAAGACAGTAATGTCGGGCGATACTCTCTCTGCTTTATAGAAACCTTTTGGAGGATAAAAAACATATGGGTATTGTTGAATTTCAAAACGTGTCCCGCGTTTATAAAAACGGTGATCACGAGCAGTGGGCATTGAATCACGTAAATCTTTCCCTCGAGGAAGGTAAATTTGTCGTTATTCTCGGGCCGAGCGGTGCCGGAAAGAGTACACTTTTGAACCTTCTCGGAGGCCTTGACAATCCGACGGAAGGAACCATCATTGTTGACGGTCGCGACATTTCGACGCTTAATAACAATGAGATGGCGGATTACCGTGCGGCCAAGGTCGGATTTGTCTTTCAAAGTTACAACCTGATTCCGACACTCACGGTGATTGAAAATGTGGCGCTCGTCAAGGAAATTGCTCCCGATCCGTTAAGCAGTCACGATATGCTTGAAGCAGTCGGACTTCTCGATCATAAGCATAATTTCCCGTCAGAACTGTCGGGCGGTGAGCAGCAGCGTGTGTCGATTGCGAGAGCGCTCACGAAGAATCCGAAAATTCTTCTTTGCGATGAGCCGACGGGCGCCCTTGACAGTGAGACCGGTGTGACGGTTCTGAAGCTCTTGCTTTCCATGGCGAGGGAAATGAAGAAGACCATCATCGTGGTAACGCACAACCAGAACATTGCCAAAATGGCAGATGTCGTTGTCCGTGTCAAGAACGGCCGGATTCAGTCCTGTGAAGAGCAGGCAAATCCGCTTTCGGTTAGCGAGGTGGATTGGTAATGCTGTTTAAAAAACTGTTTCGGACGTTTTGGGTGTACAAAGCCCAATTTATCTCGATGATTATCATGATCGGGATCGGCGTCGGAATCTTCTTCGGGTTCAACCTGGAATGGTACAGCCTTAAAGTGGATACCGACGAAATCTATGAAGCAACCGGGTTTGCCGATTTTCGCGTAATCAATGAGGGCGGCTTTTCAAAGGCGGACCTCGATAAGGTGACGGCCATTGACGGTGTGACCGATGCCACCCGTTTCCTAAGTGTTAACACGACGGTGCAGAACGATACGGATATCGTTGCGATCACGGTCAGCGAAAATATGAAGATTTCCGGCGTACTCGTTACAAAGGGCGAGGACTATGATTCCAAAAGTCCAGACGGGATATGGTTAAGCGACTCCTTTGCCGCGGCAAATGACATAAAAGTCGGGGATGAGATGACATTTGTCTACAAATCCATCACGCTTAGCGGAAAGGTAAAAGGACTTGTGAAAGCAAGCGAATACCTGATCTGCCTTCCGGACGAAACGCAGGTCATGCCGGATTTTCATTCCTACGGTTACGCGTATGTTTCTCCGGTACTGATTGGGAACGCGCTTGACAAACTGCTTCCGGGACTCGGGACCGCAGGCTTCTATCCGCAGATTCACATCAAATCGGATCTCGATAAAAAGGAATTGGTCGGGAAACTGGATGCCGCTTTCGGAAAGACTTATATGGTGCTTTCGAAGGATGAGACGGTATCCTGGAGTGAGGCGCAGGGAGAAGTCAATGAAGGAAAGACAATGGGATCGGTTCTGCCGGTACTCTTTCTTGCCATCGCGATTCTGACAATGGTGACGACGATGCACCGCATTACCGCCAGCGAGAAAACGCAAATCGGTACCTTAAAAGCGCTCGGATACAGAGATGCAAAGATCTTGAGGCATTATACGTCCTATGCGCTTTTCATCGGCATTGCGGGAACTATGCTCGGCATCGGAATCGGGTATCTGCTCGGCTGGTATATTATGAACCCCAACGGGGCGATGGGAACCTATATCGATATGCCGAGCTGGAAACTGTATGTTCCGTGGTTCTGTTGGCTTGTGCTGGCCCTTATGATCGTGTTTCTCACCGCGATTGGGTTCCTTTCCGTTAAGAAAATGCTTCGAGGAACTGCCGCAGATGCGCTTCGTCCGTATGTTCCGAAACGCATGAAGCATATGTGGATTGAGGAGACGAAGGCCTTTAAGGCACTCGGGTTCGGTATTAAATGGAATCTTCGTGACTGCCTCCGTCATAAGGCCCGTACAGCCATGACGCTGTTCGGCATCGTCGGCTGTACGCTTCTGATTGTCGGAAGCATGGGCATGCTTGATACGATGAATGCGTTCATGGATGCCTTTTATGATAAGGCGATCAACTATAAGACAAGAGTGTATCTGGATACCGAAAGTGTGACCAATGAGGAGGCTTCGGAACTGTCGGAACAGTACAAGGCCGATTGGTGCGCGCAGAGAAGCATTCAGATAGAAGATAAGGGTTTCGCTCTCGAGATCTATGACATAACGCGCGACAAGGTGCGCTTCCCGGATCAGGATATGGAATTCTTTACGCTTTCGGATGACGGCGCTTACGTCTGCGGCCGTATCGCGAGAGATTTCAATCTGAAGGCAGGCGACATGCTTACCTTTGAGCCATTCGACAGTGACGAGAAGTATACCGTTCCGATTGCGGGAATCGTTTCCTCCCTGAGCGAAAGCATTGTCATGACCAGGGCATACGCTGAGAAGGTCGGCATTCCCTATACAATCAGTACGCTTTTCACGGATGAGACGGAAATCGCGCAGAACAAGCATATCCTGAACAGCCAGAGCAAGCAGTCGATTCTCGATTCCTTTGATACGTTTATGGAACTGATGAACGTGATGATCGTGCTTTTGGTTATCGCGGCGGTTGTTCTCGGAATCGTTGTGCTTTATAACCTCGGGGTGATGAGCTACACGGAGCGTTACCGCGAGATGGCAACGCTGAAGGTTGTCGGCTTTAAGAATAGTAAAATCGCCCGCCTTCTGATCGGCCAGAACCTGTGGCTTACGGTAATCGGCATCATCATCGGTATTCCGGCCGGCGTCGGCGTTTTGAAGTACCTGCTTGTTGCTCTTGCGTCGGAATACGAGCTGAAACTGGTACTCGGTCCGGCTACGTATCTGACGGCGATTTTGCTCACATTTGCCGTATCATTTGTCGTAGGACTGATGGTAGCACGGAAAAATAAGAATATTGACATGGTTGCTGCGCTGAAAACAGAAGAGTAATATAGTTAGCAAAAGATAACTAATGAGACGCTTTTACGAGAAGGAAATCGTAAGAGCGTCTCATTTTTCATTGCAACAAGGCGTGGGAAATGTTGGGAAAATTTGAAATTAAGGGTTGCAATTCGATTTCTGGTGTGATACAATGCAAAGCAGTTAGCCAAGGGTAACTGACTGACAAAAGAAATCAGATTCGTCATACCGCAGGGAGGGGGCATGCATGTCGGAAGATTTGATGATCGCGCGAATGTGTGCTCCGACTCTGGCGGGAATCAAGACGGGGAGCCTGTACCGTTTCCCGTATTCCAACCGGGAGGAAATGGTACAAAGCATACGGGCATGGAACCGAAGACTCTCTCCGAAGGGGGTCATCCTGATCGCACTCCGGTTTCGGGAACGGGACGCGCTGATTTACGCTTTCCGGCCGAAACAGCTCCGTAAGGATTTCCAAACAGAAGATGTTTCTTCAATCCTGAAGGAATTCGGATATGCGCCGCAAAAGAGTGAAGCCTGCATTGCCACTTTGATTCGGAAGATTTCAGAGGAGAAGGATTTTCCGCATGAAATCGGACTGTTCCTCGGATATCCGCCGGAGGACGTGGAGGGTTTCATCGAAAACCGCGCGAACGGTTACAAGGCGGTCGGCTACTGGAAGGTGTACGGAAATGTGGCGGAAGCGGAGCGAAGGTTTGAAACTTATCGCCGATGCACAGACTGGTTTCTTAAAAACCTGCAAAGCGGAAAGCAGCTTGAAAGGCTGACAGTAGCAATCTGAAGCCGTACGGGAACAATCCCGGACGGGATGATAATAAAGAAAGGCTGGTAAATGACATGAAGAAGATTTGTATCGTATATTGGAGCGGCACGGGCAATACCGAAGCCATGGCGAAGGCCGTAGCGGAGGGTGTGAACAATGCGGGTGCTGAGGGAGTTCTTTTTGCCGCATCGGAGTTTGATCCGAACACGCTCGGAAGTTATGATGCCGCTGCATTCGGCTGCCCCTCGATGGGATGTGAACAGCTTGAAGAAGGAGAGTTTGAGCCGCTGTTTACACAGTGCGAGCCAATGCTTTCCGGAAAGAACATTGTTTTGTTCGGATCTTACGGCTGGGGCGACGGCGAATGGATGCGCAACTGGAAGGAACAGTGCGAGAAGGACGGCGCAATGCTTTCCTGTGAGCCTGTAATCTGCAACGACGCTCCTTCCGATGAAGTACTGGAAGAGTGCAAAAAGCTAGGTGCGGCTCTCGCATAAGAGCGCGGAGTCCGAACTGATTTTGCACGCAGACGAATTTGTTGATTTTCGGCCATTGGAGGTCCTCGGGCTGTGCGCCTCAGGGCACACAGCCCTTCCCTTGATTGCCGGTTGGGCGTATGTTTTTCTTGCCTTTACATAAGCTTTTTGACGGGAGCCCTCCGGGGCTCCCGTCAAAATTTAAACGGAGATTATGAAAATGCCTGGACAGAAAGGAAACAGCCGCGAAAAAATCGTGGCGGCAGCAAAGAAGGAGTTTAAGCGGTGCGGTTTTAAGGAAGCTTCCATGCGGAAGATAGCCGTACTCGCCGGAGTTAGCGCCTCGGCGCTATATAAGTATTTCCCGAGCAAGGAGGATATGTTCGGAAGTCTTGTGGAACCGGTAAAAGCTGAGTTCGAACGGGAATACCGGGAGCGCGAACGTCGGGAATACGAAGGAATGGAGAACGGGGACCGGATGTTTTCGGAACAGACCGGAGGCTGCCGGTGGGCGATGGAGTTTATCTACGACCATGCGGAGGAATTCAGCCTTCTTGTGAATTGTGCTGACGGAACAATTTACGGAAACTTCATTCATGATGTGGCCGAAATTGAGGAAAATGCCACGTTTCGTTTTATCGAAGAACTGAGAAAGAGAGGAGATGAGGCAATCCTTCTTCCGCGCGGAGAACTCCATCTTCTGGTTACGACTCAGGTGGAGGCGATTTTCGAGGCGCTGAAGCACGGCTTTTCAAGGGAGGATGCGCTCCACTACGCGGATACTTTGGACCGTTTCTTTACGCCCGGATGGCTCAGCGTCATGCTGGGCAAAGGTGAACAAAATCAATAAAGTGTGTATTGACTCGGCAGGGCGGGCGGTGTATCCTTCGAAACAGGGTGAACACCGTTCGCCTTTTGATTTAAAAGAAAACTGCCGTGACAGGCAGTTTAAAAATGCCATGCGGTTAGCAAATGCTAATCGACGAAAGGAACACTATGAGTAAACCAAATAAGAAAAAAGAACGCTCGACGCTTGGCTGGGTAATGGAATTCGCGGGAATCCACCGGATTCACTATATCCTGAGTGTTGTAATAGCGTTCGGAAGCGTAATCTGCGGTTTTGTGCCGTATCTGTATCTCGGAGATATGGTAAAGGGCCTCGTGAGCCATACCGCAGATGAGGCGTTCTGCATGAACAGAATTGCGTGGATGGCATTTTTCTGGATTCTGTGCCGTCTGCTGCACGGCATCTCGACCACGCTGTCGCACAAAGCCACATTTTCCGTATTGGCGGAGATTCGGAGAAGACTTACCGCGAAGTTATCCCGCATGCCGCTCGGTGATGTTATGGAGGAGGCCTCGGGCACCTATAAAAACATCATCATTGAGCGTGTTGATTCGATTGAGACTACGCTTGCGCATATCATACCGGAGCTGCTTTCCAATGCAATCGTCCCGGTCGGCATCTTTATTCTGATGCTGACAATCGACTGGAGGCTGACGCTGTTGTCGTTATTAAGTCTTCCGGTCGGCGCGGTCTTCTTCGGACATATGATGGGAACTTCCCAAAAGGATTTCGATAATGCGATTCAGAAGACGAAGGCGTTAAATGACACGGCTGTCGAGTATATTAACGGAATTGAAGTCATCAAGGCTTTCGGCAAATCGAAAACCTCATACGAAAAGTTCGTTCGCGCTGCCAAAGAAGGCGCAGACTGCTTCGTTGAGTGGATGCGCCGGTGCAACATCGATCAGAACGTCGGAATGGCGTTGATGCCTGCGCAGCTTCTGTCACTGCTTCCGTTTTCCGCCTGGTTTTTCATGAAGGGCTGGATCTCAGGGCCGGATGTTCTGATGATCATCATTTTGGCACTTGGTCTTTCCGGTCCGTTCGTTCGTGTCGCGAGTTATATGGATGACGTATCGAAGATGGGTGTCATCGTCGGCGAAGCAACATCCATTTTGAAAAAACGCGATTTGGTTCGTCCGAAAGTTTCGACGGTAAGTCCTTCCGGTAATGCAATTGAACTTCGCGACGTTCACTTCGGTTATCGCGAACAGGAAGTGCTTCACGGAGTAAATCTCACCGTCAAAGAGGGTGAGGTCACTGCGCTGGTCGGACCTTCCGGCGCCGGCAAATCAACTGTCGCCAAGCTGATCGCTTCCTTCTGGGATGTCGACGGCGGATTGATTCTGTACGGCGGCGCGGATATCCGGAACATGTCCCTTGAAGAATACAATTCGTATATTTCCTATGTCTCCCAGGATAACTATCTTTTCGATGTGTCCGTCATGGAGAACATCCGGATGGGACGTCCGGGCGCCACGGACGAGGATGTAATTGCCGCAGCCAAGGCTTGCGGCTGCCATGACTTCATTTTGAACCTGGAAAACGGTTACCAGACAATTGCAGGCGGCTCGGGAGCACATCTTTCGGGCGGCGAACGGCAGCGAATCGCCATCGCACGGGCAATGCTGAAAAATGCGCCGGTAGTAATCCTCGACGAGGCGACGGCTTATACCGACCCCGAAAATGAGGCGCTCGTTCAGAAATCGGTTGCAAAGCTTGTACAGGGCAGAACCCTGATTGTCATAGCGCATCGCCTGTCGACAATCGCAACCGCCGACCACATCATACTGATTAACAACGGTGTGGTGGAAGCGGAGGGTACGCAGGAGGAATTGCTGCAAAACAGTGCCTTGTACCGCAAAATGTGGAATGACCATATCGGCACGATTGACACGGAGGTAGCATGATGTTAGCAATACTGAAGAAATTTTTCGATTTCTGCGACAGGGAAGACCGCAGAAAACTTCGCCTCTCGATGATTCTCGGTGTGGTGAAGGCATTCTTTGCGGCACTCAGAATTCCGGCAATCGGCGTGATTGCCATGGGAATCATCAATCAGGACATGGGCGCTAAGCATATTTGGTGCTCGTTCGGAATCATGTGCATATCGGTACTCGGACAGATTCTGATCGGACTTAAGACAACGATGCTTCAGTGCGAAGCCGGTTATCACTGCAGCTGCAATAAGCGAATGGAAATCGCGGAACACCTCCGCTACCTGCCGATGGGCTATTTCAACCGGAACAGCCTCGGGCGCATCACGAATATTACGACCAACACGATGGAAGGTCTTTCCGATGTGGCGGCCCGCGTTGTCATGATGACGACACAGGGCATTCTCACGACAGCGGTCATCACAATTATGATTTTCTGCTTTGATTGGAGAATCGGAATCATTCTTTTGATCGGCGTAGCGGTATTCGGCGTCTTCAATACTTTGATGCAGATGTCCGCAAAGCGCGCGGCACCGAGGAAAGCAGTTGCCGACGAAGCGCTTGTTTCGGCTGTCATCGAATATGTTCAGGGAATTGCCGAAGTGAAGAACTTCAATCTTTCCGGAAACGAAGCCAAGAAGCTCAATAAGGCAATCAGCGAAAAATGCAAAGGAGATACGTTCCTTGAGTACTCCGTAATTCCGTTCATGATGCTTCAGAACATTATGACCAAACTCCTCGGAATTGCCATGTGCGTAGCTTCCGTTAAATTCTATTTTGACGGCACAATGGAACTTCTCTACACTGTCATGATGACGGTGTCTTCGTTCCTTGTATACGAAAGCCTTGAACTGATGGGCAATTTTTCGGCATTGCTTCGTATCATCGATATTGCCGTAACACAGGCGCAGAGCGTTCTTGACGAGCCCGCCATGGATATCTCCGGCGAAGAGATTGTACCGAAAAATTATGATATTGAACTGAAGAATGTCGGCTTCGCTTACGAATCCAGACAGATTATCGACGATGTGTCACTTCGGATTCCGGAGAAGACAACTACCGCTATCGTAGGACCTTCGGGCGGCGGCAAGACGACGCTTACCAGTCTGATTGCCCGCTTTTGGGATGTTCAGGAGGGCTCGGTTACTTTGGGCGGCCGGAACGTTAAGGAATACAGTTTTGATGCCTTAATGAAGAACTTCAGCTTCGTATTCCAGCGTGTATATCTGTTTGAAGATACAATCGCCAACAACATTCGTTTCGGCGAGCCGGATGCTTCCATGGAGCGTGTTATGGAAGCCGCGAAGAAAGCCCGCTGCCACGATTTCATCATGTCCCTTCCAAACGGTTATGAGACCGTGATCGGAGAGGGCGGCGCATCCCTTTCGGGCGGAGAGAAGCAGCGTATCTCCATCGCGCGGGCCATTTTAAAGGACAGCCCGGTCATCATCCTCGATGAAGCGACTGCCAATGTCGATCCCGAGAATGAGGCAGAGCTTGTTAAGGCTGTCGAAGAACTGACAAAGAATAAGACGATCATCATGATCGCCCACCGGTTGAAGACCGTACGAAACGCTGATCAGATTCTGGTTGTAGACCAGGGCAGAATCGTACAGCAGGGAACCCATGAATCCCTGATGAAGGAAGACGGAATCTACCGTCGCTTCGTTTCCGAAAGAAGCGAAGCCGCTTCCTGGAAAATAGCATAACCCCCTCTCACCTGACTCAGGCCGCCGCAATGCGAAAAAAGTGTTGCGGCGGCTTTATTCTTTGCCCTTTTTCAATGAGTTAGCACGAGGTAAAAGAAAAGTCCAAAATAGATAGAAAAAGTATTGAATTTACTCTTTAACTGTGCTATAAACTTTATGTTAGCAAAGGGTAACTACCGATTTATAAGGAGGTTGTATCAATGAAAAAGGAAGGTTTGAAGGCAAAGGATTTTATCACGGTCGGAATTTTTACCGCGCTCCTTTTGGTTGTGGAGTTTGCGTGTGGGATGCTCGGCTTTATTCATCCTTATATTGTTGCTTCGTATGTGGTGATGATCCCCCTTGTGGGCTCAATCCCGATGATGCTTTTTTACACGAAGATTGAGAAGTTCGGCATGCTGACGACGATGTCGGTTCTGATTGCGATTTTCATGTTCATTACCGGAATGGGATATCTCGGCGCACCCCTGATCATCGCTGCCGGCGTACTTGCGGATCTGATCGCGAAGTCCGGAAAGTATAAGAGTTTCAAGAAGACCGCACTGAGCCACGGTGTGTTCTGCCTGTGGATCTGCGCGAACTATTTTCCGGTAATCGTTACCGCCGATTCCTACCGGAAGGATCTTTTGGACGGCGGATACTCGGCAGAGTATTGTGACAACCTGTTCCGCGCTATCAACGAGAAGACAATTGCCGTTTTATTGGTTCTGTGCTTTGTATTCGGAATCATCGGTGCATTTGTCGGCAAGGCGGTTGTAAAGAAGCATTTCGAGAAAGCGGGAATTGTGTAAGATGCGGCTTGATCCGAGAACAAAACTGTTCATGGTTTTTGTAGTATCGGCCATCGTCATGATGAGCGCGACGACGCCTCTTTTATGGGCCGTCCGGATAGCCGTCACAATGGTCCCGATCATACTTCTGATCACGGAAAAGCATTATGCTTCGGCGTTTCGGTTTCTGGTGCTTTACGGGATTGCGCTGGCGCTTCTGTTCGGGCTTCTTTCCGAACGGTCAACGGGAATCATTGCAGCACTTCTTCTTGGTTACTGCAGCATTATCGTGCAGTTTCTTCCGGCTATGATCACGGCCTGGTATGTAGTGCGGACAACGAAAATCGGAGAGTTCGTTTCGGCCATGCAAAGGATGCACGTGCCGGACGGAATTACGATTTCCCTGGCGGTTGTCATGCGGTTCTTCCCGACCATCAAGGAAGAGTACGCATCCATCCGCGACGCCATGAAGATGCGCGGCGTCATGCTGGGCGGCGGCAATGCCGCGAAAATGATTGAATTTCGGATGATCCCGCTGCTTTTCTCCTGCGTAAACATCGGAGATGAACTGTCCGCCGCGGCTATAACCCGCGGATTGGGAGGAAAGGTAAAAAGAACCAGCGCCACGGAGCTTAAAATGAAAGCTGTTGACTGGCTGATGGCCGCCACTTTTACGGCTGCCGCTGCCGTTTTCGTGGTCTTCAAATATGTATTATGACGGAACCTATTATCAAAATCGAAAATGCAAAGTACCGGTACAAGGGGTCATCGGAAGAATCGCTTGACGATGTTTCCCTGACGGTAAAGGCCGGGGAGACGCTGCTTCTGTGCGGGGCTTCCGGTTCCGGCAAGACATCCGTTATCCGGTTGATCAACGGCCTGATTCCGCATTATTACCGCGGCGAGATGACGGGAAATGTCACGGTTGCCGGAAAGAATATTGCGGAAACCGAACTCTGCGATCTTGCCGGGACGGTGGGTACGGTATTCCAAAACCCGAGAAGCCAGTTCTTCTCCGTGGATACGGACGGGGAGATTGTATTCGGTCCGGAAAATGTGGGGCTTCCGTCTTCGGAAATCCGCAAACGGAAGGCACAGGTCATTTCGGAAATGGAAATTGAAAAGCTTCTTGACCGAAGTCTGTTTGAACTCTCGGGAGGAGAAAAACAGCGCATTGCCTGTGCTTCGGTAGCGGCGCTTCTTCCGGAGATTATCCTGCTTGACGAACCTTCCTCCAATTTGGATTGGGCGGCCATGGAGAATCTTCGGGAGATTATCCTTACCTGGAAGAAACAGGGTAAGACGGTAATCGTTTCGGAACACCGGCTCTGGTACCTGACGGGCATTATCGACCGTGCCGTTTATATGAAAAAAGGCCGGATTGCCGGTACATGGAATGGAAAGGATTTCGCACGGCTGTCCGAAAAAGAACTGCAGGAAATGGCACTTCGGCCGACTGTGGCAGACCGGGAGTACGCGGATCTGTTCCGGGATGATGAACCGGAATCTGCGACGGAAAAGCCTTGTAACGGAACGATTCAGTCGGAGAACGAGGAAACAGCTTCCAGAAGAACAACGGTCCAAGAAGCAGACGGAATCATCCTTCGGGATTACTACTTTTCGTACAAAAAGAAACCTTACATTTTCCGCAGGCGTAAGTTTACAAAAGAAGACGGGGAAGACCTGAGTCTGTGCATCCCGGAGCTGACGCTTCCGAAGGGAAAGGTCATTGCGGTTGTCGGGCGAAACGGAACCGGCAAGTCCACTTTTCTGCGGTGCCTGTGCGGACTTGAGAAGGACTGTACGGGGGTTATTGAAGCGGACGGCGTGACATATAAGGGACGGAAACGAATCGGCTTTTCCTATATGGTCATGCAGGATGTGAACCATCAGCTGTTTACGGACAGCGTGGAGGCGGAGGTTCTGCTTAGCATGAAGATAAAGGACGATAAAAAGTGTCTTGCCATTCTAAGAAGACTCGGCCTGCTCGGGTATAAGGATACGCATCCGATGGCACTTTCGGGAGGGCAGAAGCAGCGCGTTGCAATCGCTTCGGCTATCGCGGCGGGAGCGGAGCTTCTTCTGTTCGATGAGCCGACTTCGGGACTGGATTACGCCCATATGGTAAAGGTCGGAAAGATGCTCCGTGAACTGGCAGACGGCGGAAGCACGGTGTTAGTGTCCACGCACGACCCGGAATTGATTAGGCTTTGCTGCGACACGGAACTTGTCATCCGCCGCGGAAGGGCTTCCTTCAGAAATATTCTACAGAAGTAGAATTTGTATTTCATGTATAAATCAAGAAAGGGATAGTTATGTTTAGACGTGTTGCGCCCTATATCGGAAAATACAAAAAGTACACGATTCTTGCCGTCATTCTGATGGCAGTCGGAATTGTTTTAAGCGTGATGCCGTATTATTTTCTCTATCGGATCATCTCGCCGCTGACGAAAGGTGAGAGCCTCGAAACCCGTGATGTCGTAATTCGGGTTATTGCGATTGCTGTCTGCGAAATCCTTTATGCGGTTTTGTATACGCAGGGTCTGGTATTTTCCCATATCAGTGCCTATAACACGCTTAAGAATCTGCGGGTATCCCTGCAGGGTAAATTGGAAAGGCAGCCCCTCGGAAGCATCCGCGAGCTGGGAACCGGACGGATTAAGAAGGTTTTCACCGACGATATCGATCAGGTGGAACTGCTTCTTGCCCACGCAATCCCGGAAGGAATTGCCAACATAGCCATTCCGGTGCTGGTAATTCTTTTGATGTTCATCACAAACTGGCGCCTCGGACTGCTTTCGCTTGTTCCGCTGGTAATCGGCATGTTCGCCATGAGCAGGATGATGAAGTCCGGCATGTCGAAGATGGGTGCTTACTACGAGGCCGCCGCCGGAATGAACAACACGATTATCGAGTATGTCAACGGTATGGAGGTTGTCAAGGTCTTCAATAAGGACGGCGATTCCTACCGCCGTTTCGGGGAAATGGTACGCCGATACCGTGACTTTACCTTGGACTGGTACCGTGTTTGCTGGCCGTGGATGGCAGCATATGCGGGCATTCTTCCGTGTCTCGCGCTTCTGATTCTTCCGGTCGGATCCCTGTGGGTGATTACAGGTGCGGTTACTTTAGATAAGCTCGTACTGGTGCTTTGCATGTCATTCGCCGTAGGACCTTCGGTACTGAAGGCACTCAATTTCGCCGGCAAATTCCCGCAGTTAAGCTATAAGATTGCGGAGCTTGAGAAGATGATGGAGCACGCGCCCCTGAAAACCGGCACCGAAGCTTTCCGCGGCGAAAACCATGATGTCACATTTGACGATGTGCATTTTGCATACGCAGAGAAGGAAGTGCTGAGCGGCGTTTCCCTGACACTTAAGCAGGGTACGACGACAGCGCTTGTGGGAGAGTCAGGAAGCGGCAAATCGACGCTCGCTAAGCTCCTCGTGCATTATTACGATCTCGGAAGCGGAGCTATCCGGATCGGCGGACAGGACATTACCGATATGACGTTGGAGGCTCTGAACGGGCAGGTCGCATTTGTCTCACAGGAACAATTCCTGTTTAACACTACGCTTTATGAGAATATCCTGATCGGTAACCCGAACGCAACGAGAAAGCAGGTTCTTGCCGCGGCGAGCCGCGCGCAGTGCGACGAGTTTCTTAAGAGACTTCCGCAGGGTATCGACTCGCAGGCGGGAGACAGCGGAAAGATGCTTTCCGGCGGGGAGCGCCAACGTATCAGCCTTGCAAGGGCCATCTTAAAGGATGCTCCGATTATCGTCCTTGATGAGGCAACGGCATTCATGGATCCCGAGAATGAGGAGAAGATGAACGCGGCCTTAGATGAGATCATGAAAGATAAAACCGTGCTTGTTATCGCACACCGGCTTTCCACCATTAAGAACGCGGACCGCATCTGCGTTATGAAGGAAGGCAGCTGTATCGCGTCCGGCACGCATGAGACACTGCTTAAGGAATGTGATGAGTACGAGAAACTATGGAAGGCATCGGTCGGTGCGGCGACCTGGAGAATTAAGGAGGTGCAGGCATAATGATACGGATATTGCATAGGATTGTTTCCGTAACGGGAAAGTATAAAAACCGCATCCGCGCGGCCTACATTTTCTCCTGTTTGAAGGGGATTGCGATGAAGGCACCGCTGATTCTGTGTTTCCTGACCGTTCGTGCTTTTATGGAAGGTACTATAACGAAACAGAAGTGCCTCTATGTCGGAATCGCAATGGTTGTGAGCGTAATTCTGACAGTTGTTTTTGAACATATCAACAACGTTCTGCAGTCTGCGGCGGGCTATAAGGTCTTCGCCGATATGCGTATGCAGCTCGGTAATCACCTTCGCAAGCTGCCGATGGGCTATTACACTGAGGGCAATATCGGAAAGATCAGTTCCGTACTTGCCACCGATATGGTCTTCATCGAGGAAAACTGCATGGGTGTCCTTTCGGAGCTTGTTTCGTTCCTGATTTCCCAGGCACTGATGGTTACGATGATGTTCTTTATGGATTGGCGCCTCGGCATTCTTTCTCTGGTCGTTACAGGCGTCTTTATCTTAATCGGAAACGGGATGCTCAAGAACACGCTCACGCATTCGAAAGCCAAGCAGGAGTGCAGCGAGTCCCTTACAGAGGAAGTACTTGACTTTGCGGAGGGCATCGGTATCGTCAAATCCTACAACCTCCTGGGGGAGCGCTCCAAGCGCCTTACGGAGGAATTTGAAAAGAGCTGTAAGGACAGCATTTCTTTCGAGATTGACTATACGCCGTGGTCCCGGGGGCTGAATCTCTGCTTCGGAATCGGAACGTCGCTGGTGCTTGCGCTTACGGCATTTTTACATAACACCGGCGAAATCTCCGATGTCTATATGGTCGGAATGGCCCTGTTTTTGTTTGACATGTTCATTGCCATTAAGAGTTACTATGGACAAATGGCACGGCTTACCGTGACCGAAGCCAGCCTTGACCGTATCGAAGAAGTTATGAATGCGAAGGAGATGCCGGACGAGGGCACATTTGCCATCGAAGAATCCGTAAATTCTCCGGAAATCGAATACGAACATGTATCCTTCGGCTATACCGATAAAATGGTACTCCACGATGTGTCATTTGCCATGAAAAAGGGCAGCATGACTGCGTTGGTCGGTCCGTCCGGCGGCGGAAAATCAACGGTTGCATCGCTGCTTGCCCGGTTCTGGGATGTTCAGTCGGGAAGCATTCTGGTAAAAGGAAGAGATATCCGTACCGTACCGATGGGACAGCTGATGGACCATATCGGCATGGTATTTCAACGAGTGTATCTGTTCCAGGATACCGTATATAACAACATCGCCATGGCAAAGCCTGACGCGAGCCGCGAGGAAGTCATGGAAGCGGCGAAGAAAGCCCGCTGTTATGACTTTGTCATGAAACTCCCGCAGGGCTTCGACACGGTAATCGGCGAGGGCGGCGCGTCGCTTTCGGGCGGCGAGCAGCAGCGCATCTCCATCGCGAGATGCATTCTGAAGGATGCCCCGATTGTCATTCTCGACGAGGCTACCGCAAGTGTGGATGCCGACAACGAAAGAGCAATCCAGGAAGCCATTTCGGAACTGTGCCGCAATAAAACGCTTCTTGTCATCGCGCACCGCTTAAAGACCATCCGCGATGCGGACCAGATTCTTGTGATCACGGACGGAAAGATTGCCGAGCAGGGAACCCATGATTCCCTGATGGCAGCAGGCGGTATATACGCGCATATGGTGGAGTTGCAGACGGCGTAACGGAACAGGAGGTTATCAGGATGTTTTGGGACAAAGTATCCGGAATCTATGACATTTATCAGTTGCTGAACCGGAAGGCCAATAATAAGGCCGCTGCAATCTGCGCCTCGTATCTTTCGGAAAATGATACGGTTCTCGAATGCGCCTGCGGAACCGGTATTATGACACGGTTTCTGGCGCCGAAATGTAAGAAACTGATCGCTACCGATTTCTCAAAAAAGATGCTTCTTCGAGCAAAAAGAAAACTGAGGAAACAGAAGAATATCCGTTTCGGTTATGCGGATATTAACTGTCTGAAGTTTTCGGACAACCGGTTTGACAAGGCGGTTGCGGCCAACGTGATCCATCTGTTGGATGACCCGATGCAGGCTCTGGACGAGCTGAAGAGAGTGGTAAAGCCGGGTGGAATTATCTTAATCCCGACGTATATCTCTCAGGAAGCAAATTCCTCAGCGCGGATTACGAAGCTGTTCAATAAAATGGGAGCAAATTTCCGTAACGAGTTTGATATTGACACTTATCGCGCCTTTTTCGACAGTTTTGGGATTCAGGCGGAGTATCGCCTGGCAGAAGGCCTGATCAGCTGCTGCGTTGCGATTATTCGGGTATAGGCACACTTCGGTGTGCCTTCCCTTATGATAAAAGGTTAGCGATCGCTAATCAAAAGGAGGATTCATGGTGAATAAAGCAGGCAAATTCGATCACATGAAGCTGATCGGGCAGTATGCGGGCAATTACCGCATTCTGATTACAATCGGACGCATTCTGGCAGGCATAAGCGCAGTTATGGCGCTCGTCCCGTACTATGATTTATGGAGAGTCATACGGATTGCCGTCAACGGGGACGACGCGGCGGACATTAAAAGCTATGCGTGGCGGGCGGTTCTTTGGACCGTCGGGTCACTTCTCGTGTATATCGCCGCTTTGATGTGCACGCATATTGCAGCGTTTCGGATTCAGGCCAATATGCGAAGCTCTCTGATGCGGAAGATCATCACCCTGCCGCTTGGCATTTTCGACGAGGACGGCACCGGCAAGATCCGCCGGATTGTAAACGATTCAACGGCTGCCACCGAAACCTTCATCGCGCACAATCTCCCGGACAAGGCCGTGGCTGCCGTGACGCCGGTCGGCCTTTTAGTGCTTGTTTTTGCATTCAATTGGAAGATCGGACTGCTTTGCATCATCCCGGCATTCATCGGCTTCCTTTGCCTTGCTTCGATGATGGGCAAAAACATGCAGAAGAAGATGGCGGAGTACCAGGATGCGTTAGAGACCATGAGCAGCGAAGCAACGGAGTATGTCCGCGGAATCCCGGTCGTAAAGACCTTCGGGCAGACCGTTCATTCCTTTAAGCGATTTAAGACTTCCATCGACAATTTCGGAAAATGGACCACGGATTACACCGTGATGCTTCGAAAACCGATGACCGGGTTCATGACGTGCATCAATGCAATCTTTGTGTTTCTTGTTCTTGCGGCCTACCTGATTACGCGGGACGGAACGACGGCGACCGACATCCTGAACATTATGTACTACATCATCGTGACGCCGCTTCTGACGGTTTGCCTTACCAAGCTTGCCTACTCCGGCGAAGCGGAGATGACGTTGATTGACGCATTGAAACGCGTAGAGGCGATTACCTCGCTCGAAGCGCTTCCGGAGGACCGAAACGGGATTCGTCCGAAGGAATATTCCCTGGAATTGGATGACGTAACCTATCGGTATAAAGATGCGGCAAGAGACGCCGTTTCGGGTGTTACGATGCAGATTCCCGAGGGTGCGCATGTGGCGCTTGTCGGGCCTTCCGGTTCCGGAAAAACAACGCTTGCAGAACTGATTGTGCGGTTCTTTGATGTGAGCGGCGGCGCAATCCGCATCGGTGGCGTGGATGTCAGAAATATCGCTTCCGCGGAGCTGATGAAAGCCGTATCATTTGTCTTCCAGGACAGCAGGCTGCTTCGTACCTCCATCGCGGAAAATGTGAAACTGTCCCGTCCGGAGGCAACGGAATCTGAGGTTCTTGCGGCGCTTCAGAAGGCGCAATGCATGGATATCATCGAAAAGCTGCCCGCCGGAATTCATACGGTGATCGGAGAAAAAGGAACGTATCTCTCGGGCGGGGAACAACAACGAATCGCCATAGCAAGGGCATTCCTGAAAGATGCGCCGATTTTGATCCTCGACGAAGCGACGGCATTTGCCGATCCGGACAACGAGACGAAGGTGCAGGAAGCCTTCTCCGAGCTTTCAAAGGGAAAGACGGTCATCATGATAGCGCATCGCCTGAGCACGGTTGTAAATGCCGACCGCATTTACGTAATGGACGGAGGACAGCTTAAGGAATCCGGAACACATGGGGAACTGATGGCCGAGGGCGGACTTTATAAGCGGTTGTTCGAGGAATATACCAGAACAGTCGCATGGAAGGTAGGTGCATGACAATGAAAGAATGGCTGAAACACAAATATGCGCTTTCCGACCAGGGCGCAAAGGATATGATTCGCGCGTGCATCAGCGTAACCTGCACCAATATCACGTTTATGTTTACGGCGGGAATCCTTTATACACTGATTAAAGACCTGCTCGATGACAACCTGACGGCTGACCGGCTTCCGTTTTACATTGGATGCAGCATTGGAATTTTAATTCTGATTGCCGTTGCAAACTATGTGCAGTACGGCGCGACCTTCTTTACAACCTACCGGGAGAGCGGCGTAAGAAGAACGAAGCTTGCGGAGACATTAAGAAAGCTTCCGCTTTCCTATTTCGGCAAGAAGAATGTGGCCGATCTGACGACCAACATCATGGGAGACTGCGCCCAGATTGAGACGGCTTCGTCCCACTGGATACCCGAACTGATCGGCGCGGTGATTTCCACAAGCCTTGTCGGAATCAGCCTGTTTCTGTTCTTTGACTGGAGAATGGTGCTGGCGAGTTTTTGGGTGATTCCCGTGGCATTTGTCATCATCATTACCTGTTCGGGACTTGAGAAGCGTGCCGTAAGAAAGAACACGGCCGTGAAACTCGCTCTTTCGGACGGCGTGCAGGAGTGTTTGGAATCCATCCGAGATCTGAGGGCTAATGACGCTCAGGACCGGTATATGGAAGGACTTGAACAGAAGATTAAAACCGTTGAGAAGATAGCGCTTTTCACCGAACTGAAGATGGCGGTATACGTTAATTCCGCAGCAATTATATTGAAACTCGGCATCGGAACGACGGCGGTGGTCGGCGGCGCATTGTTCGCCGACGGCGAGATTACAATCCTGACATTTTTCATGTTCCTGATGCTTGTCTCAAGACTGTACGACCCGATGCAGATCACTTTACAGAATTTTGCGGCTATCATTGCCACGGGCGTGCAGTGTGAACGCCTTGACGAAGTGATGTCACATCCTTTGCAGACCGGAAGCGAGAAACTCAGCAATAACGGTTACGACATTGAATTTGATCATGTCGGATTCCGATACTCCGATGACACCGATGTGCTCCGGGATGTTTCCTTTACCGCGAAGCAGGGAGAGGTTACGGCATTGATCGGACCGTCCGGCGGCGGAAAGACGACGGTATCCAGACTGGCGGCCAGATTCTGGGATGTGACGGAAGGAACCATCCGGCTCGGCGGTGTCGACATCGCAGGCGTTGACCCGGAAACTCTTTTACAGAAATACTCGATTGTATTTCAGGATGTCACGCTGTTTAACAATTCCATCATGGAGAACATCCGCATCGGCCGGGAGGGAGCAAGCGACGAGGAAGTCATTGCAGCTGCAAGATTGGCAAACTGTGAGGAGTTTGTAAGCCTTCTGCCGAACGGTTACAACACGAACATCGGCGAGAACGGAAGCGAGCTTTCGGGTGGAGAACGACAGCGCATTTCCATCGCCCGGGCCTTCCTGAAGGACGCCCCTGTTATCCTGCTTGACGAAGCCACGGCTTCTCTCGATGCGGAGAATGAATCAGCAATCCAGGAGGCATTGTCGCGCCTGATTAAGGACAAGACCGTTCTGATCATAGCACACCGAATGCGTACCGTTTCCGGAGCAGACCGCATCGTTGTGTTGAAGGACGGCGTTGTTGCAGAGCAGGGAAGCCCGAAGGAACTTGCCGAAAGACCCGGCAGCATCTATTCCGGCATGGTTAAGCAGCAGTTGGTATCGCAGAACTGGACGATGTAAGAAGAATCCCCGCGCGTAAAGGGGAAGAAAGGAAGGACGCATCCGACAGGGTGCGGGACAGATATGGCATTTATCGAGATTAAGGGGGCAAAAAAGCAGTACGGAGAAGGCGAAGCGGCGATTTATGCGCTGAACGGGGTTGACTTCACGTTAGAGAAGGGAAAGATCTGTGTTATTCTCGGACCTTCCGGTTCCGGAAAGAGTACGCTTCTTAACATGATCGGAGGACTGGACAGTCTGGATTCCGGAAGCATCCAAGTGGACGGGGAGCAGATTACGGGGCTTACGAAGAAAGAACTGACAACTTACCGGAAGAAGAACATCGGCTTCGTGTTTCAGTTCTACAACCTGATTCCGGATCTTACGGTCGAGGAAAATGTGCAGGTAGTCGCCGAGATTGCGGCCGATCCGCTTGACACCGATGAAATCCTTAAGGCACTTGATATCGAAAAGTACCGCTACCGTTTCCCGAGAGAGCTTTCGGGAGGCCAGCAACAGCGTGTGGCAATCGCAAGAGCGATGGTGAAGAATCCGAAACTTCTTCTGTGCGACGAGCTGACCGGAGCGCTTGATACGAAGTCGTCCCGCTCGGTACTCCGGTTCGTTGAGAAGGTTAACCGGGAATACGGCACAACTACCTTGATCATTACGCACAACGAAGCAATCGCCGAGCTGGCCGATACCGTTGTCCGCATCAGGGACGGAGAAGTGGCATCTGTATCCGAAAACGCGGTCCGCCGCTCCGCGGACGAGATTGAGCTGTGAGGTGACCGCGATGAAACTGAACAGACGTTACCGCCGCAATATCCGGAGCAACATTCCGTTTTATGCTTCGGCGACGGTTCTGACCATGCTTACCCTTTTGATGTTTTATCTTTTTTATATCGCCGGGACGGGCATCCGGGCGTACGGAAAGGATTTCTTTTCGAAATACCGATGTGAGGACGCCACATTTACCACATATATGGAAATACCGGATGAAACGGTGGCGGAGCTTGAGAAGAAATACGACCTGGCCATGGAAAAGGAGCACATGGCTTCGGCGGACGAAGGCTCTTATCATGTCAGGATATTCACACCTAACGAAAAGGTTGACCGCTATGAGATTCAGGACGGACATGACCTTAGCGATGACGGCGAGATTCTGATTTCCGCAGGCTATGCAGAAGAACATGATATCCGGGAAGGCGAAACAATTCGCATTAAGGGAAAAGAATACAAGGTCGCCGGAACGTTTCTTCGTCCGGACTACCTCTATCTCGTGGAAAATGTGTCCGATGACTATAAGAACGTGTCGGATTTCTTCCTTGCCTATCTGACCAAGGCGGAGTTTAACAGAGTGTTCGGAGAAGGCACTGTCAATTATAAGGTCATATATTCGGACCGTACCGATGAGGCGGCGTTCCGAAAGGAGATCAACGAGACCTACTTTGTCTCGGGTTATTTAAACGCGGACAACAATAAGCGAATCACCTTCGTATACGAGCAGGCGGACATGTTCCTGATGTCGTCCTGGATTGAACTTGTGGTGTTCCCGCTTCTGACGGTTGCGCTGGTCTGCATTCTTCTCGGCCGCCGTATCCGGGCCGAACAGAAGCTGATCGGTACCCTTTCGGCAATGGGGTATGAGAACGGCAGACTGATGCGCCATTACAGCCTCTTCGCAGTCATTCCGGGATTGGTCGGAGGCGTACTTACCGCGGTTGCGTCGCTGCTTCTCGCAAAGCCGTTTGGTGCCATCGGACTTGCGGATTACGAGCCGATGAAGCCGGCGTTCCGCCTTCCTTTGTGGGTGGCGCTTGCCGGCATTCTGATTCCCACGGCAATTTACTATATCGCATCCATGCTTCGTGTGCGAAGCCTTTTAAAGGCCGATACCGTAGCACTTCTTTCCGGACAGGTCGGAAACGACGGAAAGTCACGTCGGATTCTGGCAAAGAAGAAACTTCCCGTGAAACGAAAGCTTGCGGTAAGACAGCTAATCGGAAACCCGGGAAGAAGCATCGTTATCTTCTTCGGAATTATGCTCGGCGCCATGCTTGTGGCGTTCGCATTTTCCTTCTTAGACTCGGTGGAAGCGGTCGGCGATAAAGCACACGACGAATTCGGCTCCTTCTCCTATGAGTACATTCTCGGTTCGTTAAAGCAGGGGGAGGTTCAGGACGGAGAAACGGTCATGGCTTTGCAGTATGAAGACACGAAGTCCCGCCGTTTTACCATAATGGGAATGGATTCGGACAGTGAACTATGGAATCTCAAAACAATAGACGGCAAGAGAGCCGACCTTGAAAGCGGATTCTACATCAGCACGCTGTGTGAGGCAATCTTCGATGTACATGAGGGGGATACCTTTACATTCCGGAACATTGCGACATTGGAGGAATATAAGGTAACCATATGCGGCGTCATCAAAAACGGTTATGAAAGCTATCTGGTAGGATCCAAAGAACTCGTTTCGGAACTGTCCGGACTTCCCGTGGACTGCTACAATGCTGTTCTTTCGAAGAAGGCGATTCCTGACATTGAGGCGGAAGCAACCGAAATGATTACCGACTCCACCTACCGGACGCAGATGGAGAACATGAAGAAATCCATGGCCGGTGTTATCTATGCCCTGATGGTAATCGGTGTCATCGTCTGTGTAGCCGCATTGTACGCAACCATCAATACGCTGATTTCGGAAAATGCCTACACGATTTCCATGTTAAAAGTTCTCGGCATGGAGAACGGACGGATTAATTCGATGATGATTTCCTCGAACCATCTCTTGCTGATTCCGGGAATTGCGGCCGGTATCGCTGCGGCCTACGGGGTTATGGTGTGGTATTGTGTCGAATTTGTCGAAGTGGAAAATATCATGATTCCGGCGACACTGAAGCCGATGAGCATTGGAATCACCGCTTTGCTTACGGTGTTTGCGTATGCTGTTTCGCTGCTTCTCGTGAGAGGGCGCGTGAATCGGGCGGATATGGTGGATGCCTTAAAGGACGGAAGAGAATGAAAAAACAAGGAGGTTTTTAATGATAATGAAACCGGATTACAAAAACTGGGTCCCGAAGGGGATGATTTACGGAATGGCAGCAGGAACGGCGGTACTTGCCGGCGGTTTGGTGGCGGCAATTCTGCTGACCAAAAACGCCTCGACACCGGTGAAAATCCTCGTTATTACGGTGCTTGCGATTGCGACAGCCGCATGTGCGAAAGGAACCCAATGGTCAATTCGCGCTTACAGACAGTTTTCCTATAACGGGAAACGGCAATTGTCAAAGCAGATTATCGAAGGCACGGCAGATTACGTGAAGGTGCCGGACGGGGGAACCTGTCTTGATGTCGGATGCGGAAGCGGTGCGCTTACCATTGCGTGCGCAAAGCGGAATCGGAATGCGACGATTCTCGGCATCGACCGGTGGGGCAAAGAGTACGCATCTTTCTCAAAAGAACTCTGCATCGGCAATTCCATGGCAGAGGGCGTAACGAACACTAACTTTGAAAAAGGAGATGCTACAAAACTTGCCTATAAAGACGGCAGCTTTGACGCGGTAACCAGCAACTACGTGTATCATAACATTACCGGAGTGAACAAGCAGGAGCTCCTGCTGGAAACGCTGCGGGTGCTGAAAAAGGGCGGCACATTTGCCATTCATGACATTATGTCAAAAGGCCGGTACGGAGATATGGAAAGCTTTGTCAGCCGATTGAAGAAGGAAGGCTATCAGGAAGTGAAACTGATTCCGACGGATAACGGAATGTTCATGTCGAAAATAGAGGCGCTCAAGCTCGGATTGAAGGGCTCGACGCTTTTAGTCGGAAGAAAGTAAGAAAGGAATACAATGCGATTTGATTCTCCCTGTAAAGAAAGTTTGAATATTTCTACGGCCTGCAGCGAAATATCCCGGAATACACAGGGAAATCGACTTTGTACGGGGAAGCAAAACCGATTGTGGATGAGATATTTAAAGCCACGGGAGAAAACGGAAAACTGGATATCATCTGCTCCCATGACAGCCATGTTGTGGTACTTGCCTCGGCATTGTTCGGCTTAAAGACGGGGCTGCACGGGGAAAACTGGTGCCGGTTTACGGAAGGATTATTCTTCACGGGAGAAAGAGAAGACTTTACCGCATATTGGCGCGGAGAGAAGAAGAGATTTCTGAATTGGTGAGGTTTCTTCTATTTCCGCGTGACGCCGCTTGTTATGGCAATCATCGTTGTACTCGGGACCGCGACCTGCCTGATTACGAACAGAATTCATGTAAAGCATGTTCGTAAGATTGATATGACGGAAGCATTGAAGAACCGGGAATAACCGGACAAATCGAATAAAAGCAAGTCTTTTAACAAGGCGTTTTCGCAAAGGCGGAGACGCCTTGTTTCTGTTACGGGAGGAAGGGGCGAATACAAGCAAATCGTCGATAAGTTAGCGAATGCTATTTAATAAGTGAACAAAACACTATTTTGTTTGACAATGCTTTTTTGTAGTGGTATAAATGATGTGGTTAGACAGAGCTAACTAATATATTTTTAATGAAAAAGGATACGTATTATGATGAAACTGGTTTTGGTCAGACATGGAGAAAGCGAATGGAACAAATTGAATCTGTTTACCGGATGGCATGATGTAGATCTTTCAGAGAAAGGTCACGAGGAAGCAAAACAGGGGGGAAGAATCCTGAAGGAAGAGGGTTATGACTTTGATGTGGCATATACCTCTTATCTGAAGAGAGCAATCCATACCCTGAACCACATCCTGGACGAGATGGACCGGAACTGGATTCCCGTAAATAAGGCATGGCAGCTGAACGAAAGACACTACGGTGCACTCCAGGGGCTTAACAAATCCGAGACAGCAGCAAAATACGGAGAAGAACAGGTGAAGATCTGGAGACGGTCCTTCGACGTGAAGCCGCCGGCACTCAGCCCGGACAGCCCGGAAGCTCCCTGCAATCAGGAGATGTTCCGCGACGTGGACCGTTCGGTTCTGCCGCTTCATGAATCCTTGGCAACCACAATTGAGCGTGCCGTGCCATTTTTCAACGATGTGATTAAGAAGGATATGGAAGCCGGAAAGCGTGTCATCATTGCCGCCCATGGCAATTCCCTCAGGGCTCTCGTAAAGTATTTCGATAACATTTCGGACAGTGACATCATCGGTGTGAATATTCCCACCGGCGTGCCGCTCGTATATGAATTTGACGATAATTTCAAGGCAATCCGGCATTACTATCTCGGCGACCAGGAAGCATTGAAAGCGAAGATGGAAGCCGTAGCCAATCAGGGTAAAGCAAAATAAGGCGGAGGCTTAAGATGGGACTTTACAAAAAATTTGTGAATCAAACCCGTAAGCCGGAAGGCTTTTTAGGGAAAATGATGGTCAACGGCATGAACAGCGGACATGCGAAGATGGCGGACTGGGGCATGTCACATTTGCCGCAGGCGGAACCTGAAAAGTTGTTAGATATCGGTTGCGGCGGCGGACGAAATGCCGCAGCGTTACTAAAAAGATTTCCGAAGGCAAAGATGACCGCAATCGACTATTCGGAGGTTTCTGTCGCAAAGGCTTCCGACTACAACAAAGAAGCAATCGAAAGCGGTCGCTGTGAGGTGAAACAGGGTGACGTGACAGCACTTGCGCTTCCAAAAGAAACCTATGACCTTGCAACTGCCTTTGAAACGATTTATTTCTGGCCCGGACTTGCAAAGTGTTTTGCGCAGGTGGCAGGCGTTTTGAAACCGGGCGGAATCTTCATGATCGTGAATGAATCCGACGGTACCGACGAAGGCAGCCTGAAGTTTGAAAAGATCATCGACGGTATGAAATGTCATACGGCACGGGAAATAAGCGCGGCGCTCACTAAGGCGGGTTTTGCCAAGATTAAAGCATATCACCATAAAACCAAACCGTGGATTACGGTTGTAGCGAGGAAATAACGTCGAAGAAGCGGAAAGGAGCACCGGGCACAATGTATCTTGATGCCGTGATCAAAGGGTTAATCTGGTCTGTCCTGTGGATTATCTACGTGTACGTCATCGTGACAAAATATCCATGGCAGATGCTGCATGAATATCCCAAAGACATTCAGAAAGCGTCAGTACTGCAGGAACCGACAACGGAGCAGAAAAAGAATGCAAAGCTTTTCGGAACAATCGGTTCCCTTGTTATCTTCGGAGCATTGATCACGTTCGGGCTGATCCGGTTTGCCGGTTCGAGGGAGTCCTACGGGAAGGTCCTTTTGTATATTTTCATCATCGCGATGATCTGGAACATCGCGGATCTGTTGATTATGGACTGGCTGATCATATGTCGGATTACTCCGAAATGGGTCGTGATTCCCGGAACCGAAGGATGTAGCGGATATAAAGATTACTTCTTCCACTTCAAGGGCTTTTTAATCGGGTGCGTTTATACCGGCATCATGAGTCTTCTGATTTCCGGCGTTTGTTATCTGATTTTGACTTATCTGATTTGGTAATAAAACAGGGGCGCGGAATACACCGGATGAAGGACATTGGTAAAACATCACAGGAATCTCGTGAACAAGGCTGACAAGAAGTGAAGGAACGGAGGCTGAGACGTGATCAAACTGGAAGGACTGAAAAAAGACGAAGTCGAGGCAATCTCAAGGCAGATTGCAGACGCATTTTATGATTACCGGTATAACCCGGAAGATGAAGGATTGATCAAGTTTATTAAGACCCGTGAGGATATGTTTATCTACATGAACGCCATAACAAAGGCGGCTTATAACAGCGGGGTGCTGTATTCCACTTCAGACAATCATGAAGGATACCTGATGCTGTCGGGAGATGGCGTAGGACGGGTGAAGTTTTGGGACGGAATCAAGATGATTTCCGCGGAGAAGAAAGCACTCGGCGGGTTTTCCAACATGAAGAAATTCATAAAAGCCTGTTTTGCCGAAGGAAGCACCATCGAGAGCCGGATGCGGAAGGCCAAGCGGAAATTTTTGCGAATCGAGATGCTGGTTGTTCGCCCGGAGTATCAGAAGAAGGGCTTCATGCGTCAGATGCTTAATTATACTTACGCCCGTGCGGATAAAGCAAGGGTTCCGGTGATTCTCGATACGGATGAAAGAGACAAATGCAACCGCTACGAGCATCTCGGGATGAAAGTTGACCGGATCCGCAACTGCGGAGAAAAGTTTCATATGTATGATCTGATCAGGGAGGTGTCATGATGGGAGATGTGGTTGTAATCATAGTCTTATCGGGGATTGTTGCGTTAGCGGTCTATGGGACAGTCAGAAGAATCCGTTACGGTTCCTCGTGTTGCGGCGAGAAGACTCCGCCGCCGAAGAAGGTTAAGGTAAAAGACCGGAACAAGGCTTCCTATCCTTTCGTATACCAACTTAAGGTAGACGGAATGCACTGCGCAAACTGTGCGCGTCGTGTGGAAAATGCGATAAACTCCCTTGAAGGCTGCTGGGCCGTCGTGGATCTCGGGAAGAAAGAAGTAACCCTCCGTACAAAGAGCGAAACCACGGAGAAGGATATGAGCGCGGTTATTGCGAAGGCAGGGTATACCGTACTTTCGTTTACCGAAATTCAAAAAGCACTTTAATCCGTTATGCGGGTAAAGAATAAACATGAAGGAGATCACAATGAAGAAACTGTCAGAACTTCCGAAGGATGCGGAAGGCGTGATCACCGCCGTCGGCGGCGACGCCAGATTTGTGAGCCGGATTACCTCAATCGGGCTTACGCCGGGATGCCCGGTAACAGTAATCAAGAACGAAAAGAACAGACCGCTTCTGGTGTATTCGCGTGACACGATGATCGCGCTGAACCGGACGGAATGCGAGATGATTGAGGTAGAAGGAGGCGGAAAAGCATGACGGATAAAAAAGAAACCGTGATTGCGCTCCTCGGGCAGCCCAACTCCGGTAAATCAACACTTTTCAATGCATTGACGGGTCTTCGGCAGCATGTCGGAAACTGGCCCGGAAAAACCGTAGAGAAGAAGGAAGGAACCTTTACCCACAACGGTACGGAATACCTGGTTGCGGACCTTCCCGGAACCTACAGCCTGTCGGCCAACTCGGACGAGGAAATCATCACCCGGGACTACATTGCCTCCGGAAAAGCGGACGTCGTATGTATTCTCGCCGACAGCTCCCAGCTTGAGCGAAGCCTTTATATGCTTGCAGACTATGCGGGTATCAACGTTCCCTGCTTTTTGTTACTTAACATGAGCGACGTCGCGATTGAGCAGGGGAAGAAGATTGATGCAAAGGGACTTTCGAAGAAACTGGGAATCCCGGTCGTTCTCTTTTCGGCGCCCGATAAGAAAGCGTACGGCGGGTTCTATACGGCTTTAGAGAAGGCTGTAAAGGAAAAGAGCATACTGAATATCGATGCGTTAGAGAAACGTTACGAGGAGCTTGGAACCTATAAAGAAGTTAAAGCTATAATCCCCGACGGTGTAATACCGGGATATTCAAAAACCTGGCTGGCAACAAAGGCTGTTGAAAAAGACGAGCCGGTTGTTGCAAAGATCAAAGCTGCGCTACCCGAAAAAGAAGCGAAGGCGTTCGCCGAGGTGCTTGCAAGTGATGAAAACGGTGTGGTTCTGACCGGTGAGCGGAAGTTCGCGTGGATTGACGAGCTGCTGTCTGATACCGTGGAATCCAAGAAAAAGAAAGCCTCTCTCGGCAAATTCGACCGGTTGATCACGCATCGTATTTGGGGCAAGCCGGTTGTTATCCTTACAATTATTATCGGACTGCTTCTTTCCTTCATTCCGGCCCTTCCTTTGATGGGTATCGGAATGCTGGTCGGAATGATTCCGGATCCTTTGAGTGACTGGCTGATAGGTATCGGCTGCCCTTCGATTGTGGCGGCACTTCTTTGTGACGTAATCATCCGATGCATCGCATTTATTGTACAGATGCTCGGTTTCGTGTTCGGTGTCACATTTGTCTTCGGTATGCTTGAGGAAATCGGTATTATGGCCCGTATTTCCTATGTTTTTGATAATACCATGGCTAAGTTCGGGCTGCAGGGTAAGTCGGTTATGCCTTTCCTGATCAGCTTCGGCTGTACCATGGGTGGCGCCGCCGGTACCCGTGTTATCGATAACTGGGGACAGAAGGTTCTGACCATCGCCCTTGCGTGGGCGGTTCCGTGCGGTGCAGCGTGGGCGGTTATTCCGATGCTTTCCACCGTGTTCTTCGGAGCCTGGATGCCGGTTATTATCGTAGTGATTCTTTTGGTTATGATCCTTCATATGTGGATTACTGCCAAGATTTTCGGACGCAAGCTTGTGAAAGCGGAAGACCGCTGCGGCATGATCATGGAGCTTCCGCCTTACCATAAGCCGAAGTGGGGTTCCCTGTTTCGTTATGTGTTCGGCCGTACGAAGGATACCTTCATTCGTGCCTTGAAGGTTGTTTTGATTGTTGCATTTGCCTTCTGGCTTCTTTCCTATACCTCCACGGGCGATATCTCCGGCAGTATTCTTTATAAGGTCGGTAAGTTTATCGAGCCTGTAACGAAGGTATTCGGCATGGGATGGCAGACATTTATGGCATTTATCGCGTCCGGACTCGGTAAGGAAGGTGCATTGGGCGTTCTCAGTACGATCTTCACGGGCTCCGGTTCCATCTCAGTCGGATCCGTGGTGAACGGTGTCAAAGCCGATAACCTCAACGATATTCTTGTGGCGAACATCGCAAAGCCTGAGGCTCTTGCCCTGATCTTTGCCATGACATTCAATATGCCTTGTATCGTTGCTCTTGCGGCAACCTACCAGGAGACACACTCCGTTAAATGGACCGCACGCATTGCTCTTTACTACACCGGTGTTGCGATGCTTCTTGCCGGTGCGGCATATTATGTCGGTTTGCTGATTTGGTGATGATATGAACGAATTAATTGAACTTCTGCGGGACGGAAAGTCCCGTACGCCCGAGATGCTTGCGGATGAACTGCATACCTCCGTGGAGGTTGTGATGCGCAACATCGAATTTCTGGAACGCGCCGGAATCATTAAACGGATCACGTTCTCCGACTGTCAGTCGGCGGGGCATTCCTGCGACGGTTGTTCGGGCTGCGGAACCGGAAAGAAGACCTGTAAGGGCTGCATGCCCGAAGGCGGTTTCCAGCATATGGGTGTCATGTGGGAAGTAATCAAGTGATGAAAGAAAAGAAAGAGGGAAGAGTTTCCGAGGAAGCTCTTCCCATTTTTGTGTGGTGCGCAAGGCTTTGCATGTTTCTTTCTGACGTGGGAACAGGGTTTATTCCCGGTTCTTCAGAATCTCAGCCGGGCTTACGCGGTTGATCTTCCGGAGCAGCATGGCATTTACCACGAAATAGATGACAGTGACAGAACCGAAGATCAGAAGATACAGGCTCCACGAATAGGAGAGGCGCATGGAGCAGGCAACATTGGCGATGAAGTTCGGATAGATTGTGTCGATTACCTTCTTCGCTAACGGAAAGATCGGAAACTGCATCACCAGAACGGTAATCGTGTTAGCGTTCAGATAGAGCCGCCGGATCTCGCCGGGGCGGTAACCGAATACTTTGATCATCGAGATACCGGTTGTGCTCCGGTCGATGATGACCGCAAGCATCAGGTAGAGTACGACGGCGAAGATGAAGATGCCGGCGCTGATGAGGGTGATCATCAAAGGCCGCATGGCATCGACGAAAACACCGGAACTCTTTACAATATCGTCCTTGGTCGTCACGGAGTAGAGGAGTTCCTCGGGAATTCCGAGATCCCGGTCGGAATAAACAGCGTTCCAGTAAGTGTCCGACACGCCGAACAGACTGCGCATGCTTTCGATATCAAGGAATATAGAGAAACTCACGGCATTGTCGCAGATGCCCGATACCGTAAAATGATACACCTTCTCATCGGAGGGATCCTTCAGCTCAATCGTGTCACCGACCTTGTAACCGAATCGTTCCGCGAGGGAACAGTTTATGACGGCTTCGGTTTCGCTTTTCTTCGGAACGGCATCGTAGTAGCGGCTGCTTCCGTCAATTCCTATTGCGGACACCTCAAGGGTATAGCCGAGGCAGTCAATGTTGAGCGTTCGGATATAGGTGGCTTCTCCGCCCTCCGGAGGCGTCTCGCCCGGAAACTTGTAGAGATAGAGGTATTGGTACGTCGTGTCTTCCTTGTTGCGATCGCGGACGCTTGTGCACAAAACATAGGTATTGATCCCGAGTGCGACTACCATGAATGTGATGAACATCCCGAGAAGCAACGCCAGGCAGGAGCGGATCTCCCGAAGAAACTGCCGGACGGCGAACAGAAGCGGAAAACTCTTCAGGTTAAGCTTGAACTGCCGGTAACTGCCTTCCGACTGTTCATTCTTAAGAAGTGAGAGCGCCGTCTGAGAAAGCTTTTTGTTGATGGCAAGCGTATTAACGAGAAGGCACAGTAACGGAGGCAACAGCGCTCCGTACAGAATCAGATAAAGCGGGTACACCGTATCGTAGAACGGCGTTGAAAAGTAATCGTATGTGCTCTGAATCATAACCGAAACGCCGAGCGGAGAAAATGCGACCAGAAGGCCGATCAACCCTCCGGCAAAGGAAACGAGTGTCGGAAGCGTCAGATAGTGCAGCAGTAGATTATGTTTCTTAACGCCGAGGGCGTACAATGCGCCGATGACGCTTTGTTCCCGGTCAATCTGGTGAACGACGAAAACGGAAATGACATAGGCGAAAAGCATCAGAACGATAATACCGGCGACCAGTCCGACACGCTTATCCATAATGACATCGCCGGCGGCCCCCTCAATACGGATATTGTCCGCATAGGTCGTGAAGGAGAGAAGCTGACTGCCTTTCATCTCTTTTAAGGATTCGCGAAGGCTTTCGTCGGTTCCCGAACCGAGGTGATAAGCGTAGGTATAGCTCTCAGTTTTTTGCGGGAAAATATCACGCAGTTCTTTATAGTATTCGGCCGTCACGAAGAAAAGTCCGAAGGTATCGGAATCAACGGCGGGAGAGCCGAAGGTACGGAGCATCTGGTCGTAATCCGGTACACTTCCGAGGCCTGTGATTCGGAAAGGTATGCCGTCTGCGAGAATCGTATCGCCGACGGACAGTCCGAGGGCTTTCGCGTGGTTCTTCTCGATAACGGCTTCCCCGTCCTCGGCGGGAAGGGTTCCTTCATCCAGAATAATCCGGTCAATGTTTTCTCGGGTTTGAAAAATCCGTTCTACGACACCATCGGAATTCTTCAGGTCAAAGGAGAAGAGTGCTTCTAACGTTCTGATTTCGTCGGAAATGCTGCTTTGCTCTTCGTCGGACAACGGAAGAAAAAGCGTAAATTGTCCGTCTTCCACAAGGTTTTCGTCTTTCATGCTTTCCGTCCCGCGGATTACGGTCTCGGCGGACCCGACGATACTGACGACAACATACACGCCGAGAATGATCATGAGCATCAAGGCTGCGTATCGGCCGGCATTTTGTTTCAGGTCACGCAGCAGACGTTTCGAAAGAAGAGTATTCATTACAGATCCTCCAATTCCGCGGCGGGCGTTTTTACTGCGTTGTTATATTCCTCACGGATCAATCCGTCCTTCAGGCGGATGACCTTGTCCACCATATTCTTGATGGAATTGTTGTGCGTAACGATCAGCACCGTCGTATGATATATCCGGTTAATCTTTTCCAACAGAACCAGAATATCCCTTGAAGTAGAAGAGTCCAGGGCACCGGTAGGTTCGTCGCACAAAAGAAGCTTCGGGTTCTTTATAAGGGCCCGGGCAATCGCACACCGTTGCTGCTGACCGCCTGAAAGCTGTGCGGGGAATTTGTCCTGGTGTTCCGTAAGACCGAGTGTCCTAAGAAGTTCGTCGATATCAAGCGGGTTCTCTGCAATGTAGCGGCAGATCATGATATTTTCCCGAACGGTCAGGTTAGGCACGAGGTTGTAGAACTGGAAAATGAAACCGAGATTTTTCCGACGGTATTCGGAAAGCTCGGACGGGGAGAGTCCGGCAATTTCCAGCCCGTCCACCGTGACGGAACCGGAGTCGATGGTATCAAGTCCGCCGATGCAGTTAAGAAGCGTCGATTTGCCGGAACCGCTGGTTCCCTGAATGACGCACATCGTACCTTGTTCCGCTCCGGTGGAGACGCCTTTCAGCACCTGAATGAAACTGTTGTCCTTTCCGTAGCTTTTCTTTAAGTCCTTTACCTGAAGATACATAAGATAATCCTCCCTATTACTGTTATTAAACTCATTAGTTTTAGTTAGCAAAAGGTAACCGAATGCCTGAATGAAAGCCCCTGCGAGGGGCTCTTTGTATCATTTTCCGTTGTGGTCCGGATCGTCTTCGGCGATGAACATGATCCAGCCGGAGATGATATGTTCAAACATGGGCGGGACGCGCCGTAATGCTTCCTCCTCATCCCTGACATGAGTGATCAAATGGACAAATGCCATAACGGAAAGATGGCAAAGCCAGTGATGCATGTATTCGTTGACGCGCTTGCCGGGCATGGTATCAACGTACTTCTCTGCAAGTGCGTGCATATGAGATTCGACCATTGCGATGATGGTATCGGCAATATTCGCGTAATTCGATCCCTCCGCCTTGGTAAGAAGCAGAAGAACGGAATCGTAATCAGCATATAAAGCGGAAACAAGCTGTGCGGCAAAGGCGTCGTGATCACCGGGTTCATGGATATACGCCGTGAAATCCTCAGTCTGATCCTCCGCAAAATGCGACTTCAAAGTTTCCGTCAACCGCATAAGCGTCGGCTCCACCAAGGCTTTGAAGAGGCCGTTTTTGTCTCCGAACATAAAGTAAACGGCACCGGTTGTCAATCCGGCCGCAGAGCAGATGCGTCTGAGTGACGCCTTCTCAAAACCGTATGTCATGAATTCTTCCGCTGCGAACCTTAAAAGGCGCTGCTTCGTTGCTTCTTCATTACTCATCAATACACCTCACTCAACATAACGCCGTTACGTAACACCGTTATCTTACATCGGCAGATAGTATTTGTCAAGATAATTTTTGAAAAAACTGTTGACAGCGGAATTGTCGTATGGTATGATTCCAAACGGTTAGCAAATGCTAACCGAAGAGAATAAATCATACGAGTATACGTAATCCCTCTTCCGCGTTGGGGATACACGGAGCGGAAGAGGGTTTCGTATGTCGAAAGGAGCCCTGATATGCAGAAGATGAAGATTGTTGATGTATTCGGACGTGAGATTTTGGATTCCCGCGGAAACCCGACGGTTGAGGCGGAGGTTACATTGGAGGATGGAACGGTTGCACGTGGTACCGCGCCGAGCGGAGCTTCCACCGGTGAATTTGAGGCATTGGAGCTTCGCGACGGTGATAAAAGCAGATATCTCGGTAAAGGCGTTACAAAAGCCGTTATGAATATCAATACGGTAATCCGCGAGGCGGTTTGCGGTATTGATGCCTCTGACACCTACGCGGTTGACGGTGCAATGATTGCAGCAGACGGAACGAAGGATAAGTCCAAGCTTGGGGCAAATGCCATTCTTGCCGTATCCATCGCGGCTGCACGTGCGGCAGCACAGTCTCTTGGCATTCCGCTTTACCGCTTCCTGGGCGGCGCGGCAGGTAACCGTCTCCCGGTTCCGATGATGAACATCTTAAACGGCGGCGCACACGCAACCAACACGGTAGATGTACAGGAATTTATGATCATGCCTGTCGGTGCTCCGAGCTTTAAGGAAGCGCTTCGCTGGTGTGCGGAAGTGTTCCACGCCCTTGCAAAGCTTCTTAAGAGTAAGGGACTTGCCACTTCTGTCGGAGACGAGGGTGGATTTGCCCCGAATCTCTCTTCAGACGAAGAAACCATCGAGACGATTCTCGAAGCCGTGAAGAACGCAGGCTATAAGCCCGGCGAAGACTTCATGATCGCTATGGATGCAGCTTCCTCCGAGTGGAAGAGTGAGAAAGGAAAAGGTTTTTATAAGCAGCCGAAGTCCGGTCGCGAATTCACTTCCGATGAGCTGATCGCACATTGGGAGAGCCTGATTGACAAATATCCGATCATCTCCATCGAGGACGGTCTGGATGAAGAAGACTGGGAAGGCTGGCAGAGAATGACCGCGAAGATTGGCGGCAAGGTTCAGCTGGTCGGTGATGACCTTTTCGTAACCAATACCGAGCGTCTTTCTAAGGGTATTGCCCTCGGCGCCGGAAACTCCATTTTGATTAAACTGAACCAGATCGGTTCCGTTTCCGAAACGCTTGAAGCGATTAAGATGGCGCATAACGCCGGTTATACCGCGATTTCCTCTCACCGTTCCGGTGAGACTGCCGATACGACGATCGCAGACCTTGCGGTTGCATTGAATACCTGCCAGATTAAGACCGGTGCTCCGAGCCGCAGCGAACGTGTTGCCAAGTATAACCAGCTGCTTCGCATTGAAGAACAGCTCGGCACCTCCGCGGTTTATCCGAAGATGGCGGCGTTCCATGTACGGAATAAATGAATACCGAAAAGAGATAGAACAGCAGAACCTTGAAACGAAAAACGGCCGGGCCTGTCGTGCGGCCGCTTTTTGAGGGTTCTGGTTAGCAATCGCTAACACTATGGGAGGAATCATGAGAAAGATTGCCATATACGGAAAAGGCGGAATCGGAAAGAGCACAACAACATCGAATCTTTCCGCCGCGCTTTCGCTGATGGGATATAAGGTGATGCAGGTCGGATGCGACCCGAAAGCGGATTCCACAAAAGGTTTGATGGGCGGTCGAAGAATTCCGACCGTATTGGATCAGCTGAGAGAGAAAAAAGACGAACTGAAACTGTCCGATATTGTGTTTGAAGGTTTTAACGGCGTCCTTTGTGTGGAGAGCGGCGGGCCGACACCCGGTATCGGCTGTGCCGGACGAGGCATCATTTCGGCCTTTGAGAAACTTGCCGAATTGGAAGCCTTTGAAACATACCGGCCGGACATCGTGATCTACGATGTTTTGGGGGATGTAGTCTGTGGCGGTTTCGCCATGCCGATACGGGAAGGATATGCGCGGGAAGTTTTCATCGTAACGAGCGGAGAGATGATGGCACTTTATGCGGCAGACAATATTGCCAGAGCGGTGAAGAACTTCGCGTCTCGCGGCTATGCGAGGGTAGCAGGGCTGATTCAGAATTCGCGAAATATAGAAAATGAGAATGCCATTGTTGACACGGCGTCAAAGGAAATCGGCGCGGAGATAGTCGCGAGAATTCCGCGTTGCGGTGACATTCAGGAAGCGGAAAGCAAGGGTGGTACGATTTTTGAATGTGTACCGGAGTCACCGATGAGATCGGTTTACGAAGAACTGGCAAGAACCGTTCTCAGCCTCAGTAAAGATGATGAGGCTGAAACAGACAAAATCCCCGGGTTTCGTACCGTTTCCTGATTGAGCATTACTTACGATAGATCATCGAGAATGACTCGATTCTATAATAACATAATAAATGTAAGGAGATACAAATGAAAAGAGCAATTCTTTTTCTTACGGTACTTTGCTTGATTTTTGCTCTTGCCGCCTGCGGTGAGGACGAAAAGAAAGAAGATAATACCGCAACCAACACTCCCACAGCAGAAGCAAAGGGAGGGGACACAACACAGGAAACAACACCGACGCCCAAGGAAAGCGGCGTGACCATTTCTTATCCGGCCGGCATGCAGGCAAAGGGCTTTACCGATCCGGTAAAACTTGACAAGATGCCGACCAGAGTCGTATCCATGAGCACTGCACCGGTTCTGGCCATGAACAGATTGGGCGTACATTTTATTGCGGTTCCGAAGACCTCTGTTGTTACCTGGCCGGAGAACATGAAGGATGTGGAATTGTTGAATACTTCCATGAATTCCAATTTTGACATCGAGACCGTTATTGCAATGGAACCTGACCTTGTAATTCTGGGTGTGACCTCGAAGGACACCTATGGTGTTCAGCTGAGCGATGCGGGAATTCCGGTTTATTACGTGGATGCCGGCCACACGGTTTCTTATACGGCGGTAAAGGAGCAGACACAGGCACTTGTAGATGCCTTTGGAAAGGGAACTCCTGAAGGAGAAGCTCTCATGAAGGCATTTGATGAGACGGAAGCGAAGCTTGCGGAAACGAAGAAAAAGCTCGAGGGCAAGACGGTTATGATTCTGCAGTCTTCACCTCCGACGCATTACATCCAGACGGAAGGCGGTACGCTCGGTACGATGGCCAAGATGATCGGCCTTACCAACGTCTATGAGAATTCTGCCGCGTCAATGGCGGAAGTGGATTTCGAACAGGCTCTTTCCTATAATCCGGACCTGGTTCTTACCTGTGGCATGATGCCGTCGGCAGAGGGACACAAGCAGGTAATGGAAGAGGATTTCGCCAAGAACCCGGATTACTGGAATGCCATTCCGGCAATTAAAAACGGAAACATCATTTATCTTCCGGTATCGTTTACATCTACAGCCGGAATCAGCATCTTAGACCGTATCAACGAATTGAACGATATGGTTCTTGCACATTTCAAACTGAACTAAGAGGCAAAAATGAAACCGAAACGCGAAACAAAAGTGAGCGCGTTGCGCGTTGGAACAATCTGGCTGATACTGCTGGTACTGCTGGCAGTATTGGCCATTCTTGCCATCAATGTCGGCAGCGCAAAATACTCCGTTTCCCAAATCCTTAACGCGCTTTTTTCAAAAAAGAAGACGACCGTAAGAATCATCGTCATGAATTTACGCATGCCCAGGCTTATTCTCGCCTGTCTGATTGGTGCCTCCCTGTCCTCATCGGGAGCAATTTTACAGTCGGTCATGCGAAACCCTCTTGCCGATCCCGGAACCATCGGGGTTTCAGCAGGCGCCGGAACAGCGGCAACAACCATCCTCCTGTTGTTTCCGCATCTTTCCGGGTCAGTTCCTCTGTTTGCTTTCGGAGGGGCCGCGCTCGCCTGTTTTTTGATTTATTCGATGGCATGGAAGGGCGGTGTGGATCCGGTCCGCATTATCCTTTCCGGAGTTGCAGTCAACAGTGTACTGGGGGCTTATAACGCCTTACTCCAGATGATGCACAGCGACAGCCTGGAAGGGGTTTTGGCATTTATGAACGGAAGCCTCTCCGGGCGGAACTGGACGCATGTCCGTGTTTGTGTTATCTATGCGGGAATCGGCCTGTTTCTTTCGTTCCTGTGCATAAAAAGTGCAAATATCCTGCAACTCGGAGACGAGATGGCAAGATCTCTCGGTGTCAACGTCAGCCGGACAAGAGTACTCCTTTCGGCGGTATCTGCATTTCTCGCGGCCGCAACGGTTTCCGTGGCGGGAATGATCGGATTTGTCGGATTGGTTGTACCGCATATTGCAAGGATTCTTGTGGGATCGGATTACAAACATATGCTTCCGACATCTATGCTTTTGGGGGCGGATGTTTTGCTTCTTGCCGATACGGTCGGACGAACTGCGGTTAAGGGAATGGAAATCCCGGTCGGCATCGTCATGAGTGTGGTCGGCGGACCGTTCTTCCTCTATATGTTAAGAAAGAAGGGAAGAGTCAGTGGACATTAAAGGACAACAGTTAAAAATCGGCTACGGCGGAGCACCAGTCGTGAAAGACCTTTCCATACAGGTAAGACCGGGAATCATCACGTCCATTATAGGGCCGAACGGAAGCGGTAAATCGACGGTTTTGAAGGCACTGACAAGACTTCTTGCGTATCAGAGCGGAACCGTATGTGTTGACGGAAGGGATTTGAGGGATTTCGCGGCGAAAGAGTATGCGAGGTTTGTCGGCGTTCTTCCGCAGATGCATTCGGCACCGCCGGATTTTACGGTAAGGGAACTGGTCGGGTACGGACGCGTCCCGCACCAGAAGTGGTACGCAAGGAATGATGAAGAAGATAAGAGAATTATCGACTGGGCCATGAAAGCTACCGGCGTATGGGAACTTCGGGATAAATGCATCAACGAGTGCAGCGGTGGCGAATGCCAAAGAGTATGGATTGCAACGGTCTTGGCACAGCAGCCGGAGATTCTGTTTTTAGATGAACCGACGACTTATCTTGACATTTCCCATCAGCTTGAAATGATGCAGCTTGTGAAAAAGCTGAACCGTGAAGATAAAATCGGTGTCGTTATGGTCCTGCATGACCTGACACAGGCACTTGAGGTCAGTGATTGGATCGTGGTGATCAAGGACGGGCAGAAATATGATGAAGGCACTCCGGAGCAGGTCATCACACCGGATATGATGCGGGAAGTTTACGACGTGGATTGTGACATTTTCCATGTGCCCGGAAGAAGCAAACCGTTAATTGCATATCGTGAGCTTGCATAAGGACGCTGAAAGAACGAATACCAACAGGAGTTATTATGAACGGAACAGAACTGCTTGCAAGACTGAAAAGGTTAAGCGAGATTGAAGACCCGGGAAAGGATATTCACGGACTGACTTACGCACAGTTCCCGGGAACCCATTGCCCGTTAATGGGTGCGGCAATGGCAATCCGGGGCATACGCGGCGCATACATGATGATTGTGGGAACCGATGAATGCGCTTATTATACAAAACATATGACAATTCATTCCGAGGATTGGGGCGGCCTTAACGGCCGGTGCGTATCCGTAACGATTGACCAGCATGATGTTACGTTCGGATGTGCAAAGAAAACGGAAGAAGCATTTGCCGAACTCATGGAGGAGGTTACGCCGGAAGCGGTATACATTGTCACAACCTGCGTGCCTGAAATTATCGGAGACGATTTCGACGCGATTGCCGAGGAACTGTCCGATCGATACGGTATTCCGGTGATGGCGGTTCATACGGAGCACTTCAAATGTGAAAACCATATGCCCGGCGTGGAGCGCGCAATTACGGCAAGCTTCCGCCTGATGGAAGAGCAGCCGAAAGGAAACGGTGTCAATGTAATCGGACAGCGGATGGGACGGTTTGAAGATACCGAACTGAGCCGGATTTTAAGGCTTGCCGGCGTGCCGATCGGAGCACAGCTTCCGAGCGGATGCAGTGTTTCGGATATCAAAAAAGCGCCTGCCGCGAAAGTAAACATTGTCGTAAACGCAATCGGTCTTCCGCTTGCAAAGAAAATGAAGGCACGCTTCGGAACGCCGTATGTTTTCTTTGACAAATTCACGGATCCGAAGCATATCGGCGAAGCGTACCGTCAGCTGTTTGAAAGCCTTCAGGTTCCGGCCCCCACCGAACTGGAATCGCTTCGTAAAGCAGCGGAAAATGCCATGGAAGAGGCCAGAGCGCAGTTGGAGGGAGTCCCCTTCATATACGGAAATACACCTTTCTGCTGCTTCGAAGCCTGCGGCTTTATGACGTCCCTCGGGATGATTCCGCAGTTGATCCAGTGCCATGGGATTACCGCTGCGGACGCGGCGGATGTGGAACAAATCCGGGAAAAGGCGGATCCTTACATCACGCAGGTCGCAAACATAGCGCCGCTTCAGTACATTTACGACGTTTTGAAGCCGAAACTGTATCTCGGTCATGAATATGCGGCAAGACTTCGGAAGAAGGGAATCGCAATTGTCCATACCGACGGGGGCGGGTCCATGCTCGGATATGAGGTAACGCCGTATTTCACAAAGCAGCTTTGTCTTTCGAAGCAGGAGGCTGATGCAATCGGAAAGGAGGAGACACAATGAGTCTGGTCAGATTTCTCCCGACCCCCAGCGACCGTATGGGTATTCTGTGGACGCTCCTCAATATTGAGGGAAGTGTAATCGTGGAATACGGTCCGGCCGGAACAACTCATTTCAGCATGGGACTGTTCGGTGATTTGGGAATTGAACAGGAAAACCGGCTTTTCACGACGCATATGCGGGAAGAGGATGTCATCATGGGTGATACCTCCCGGCTGGAAAATGCCATCCTTGAGGTAGATGAAAACTACAGTCCGAAAATCATTTTTGTGGTTGCTTCTTCGAGTTCCGCGGTAGTCGGAACGGATCTTCGCGGAATCTGCACGATGATTCAGCCGAAGGTAAATGCAAGACTGATTGCCTTTGAACAGGGAGGCTTTCGAGGAGACTACTCCTTCGGTCTTCGGGCAGCTTATGACCTTCTTTCACAGACGGTTGCGAAAAGAGGGGCGGAAAGAAAGCCGGGTACATACAATATTCTCGGAGCCTCATCCGGCGCCTATCGGTGCAAAGCAGATGTGGAAGAGGTGAAGCGTCTTCTTACGGAAGCCTTCGGACTCAAGTGTCTCTGTACAATGTGCCTCGAAACGGATGTGGAGACAATGGAAGATCTGACCGGGGCCGAGGTTAATCTGGTGATTCGCGGCGAAGCGCTCCCGATGGCAAGAAGAATGAAGGAAGAGTTCGGCATCCCCTATGTGTACGGCGTACCATACGGATACCAGGGCACGTTGGACTGGCTTTCGGAAATTGCAGGTGTAACCGGAAAAATCGTAAATCCGAGAATGCTCGGCCAGATTAAAAAGAGTTCCATGGAGATTATGCAGTACCGTATGTATTCCCGCATGCTGAAGCGGGATAAAATGCAGGCATATCTGTACGGCGAGTATGAAACCGTAAAAGGGCTCGGAAAGTTTCTTTCGGAAATGGGAATCACCCCTTTGTACCGAATCAGTTCTCACAGCCTCACCCCGCTTGAAGAAACAGAGGACGGAATCGATAACCTTCCGGACGAGAAGGAAAGAATACGTATTCTGAAAGGACTTGACCATACACTGGTTTTGGCCGATGACACATCGAGTCACCTGATTTCCAATGCAAATACATTTGTACGAATTGCCACACCTCTGATTGACGGATCCCAGATTGCCACCCACATGCCGTTAATCGGTCCGCGTGGAGCGGATATGATCCGGGAGTCCGTGGATGCCTATGTTAACACGCTCAGGTAGCGAAAATCGTGGGTAGCATAGAGCAACAGAGCGGAATAATATGTGACTGAAAAGAAAAGCGTGCGTGATTGTTTTTTCAATCATTTGCACGCTTTTTCGATTGCATTTGTCAGAAAGGGTGCTATAATTGTGTTGGTTAGCAGATACTAACACAAAGTTTTTCGGAGGTAAGTATTATGTCAAAAGGTAAGATTGCATTATTCTTGGGCGGCACGCTGTTTGGAACGGCGGGAATCAAGCTGTTAAGCTGCAAGACCGCGAAGAAGGTTTATACGCATGTAACGGCTGCCGTACTGCGCGGTAAGGATGTTGTGATGCGTGATGTGGAAACCGTTCAGGAGAACTGCGCGGACATTCTCGCAGACGCAAAGGCCATCAATGAGGCAAAGAAAGCGGAAGAGGAAGCCGAGACGCCGGTACTTGCGGAAGCGGTTGAGGCTTAACCGGGGCAAATGCGATGAAGTTTCAAATTCTTCATGAAAGTAAAGGACGGGTGCGCCTTCGGGCCGTGCAGCCGTCGATGAGCATGGTCCAGGCAGATGCGCTGGAGGCGTGGCTTCTGACGATTCCTTCCGTTAAGCAGGTTACCGTTCACGAACGGACCTGCGGGGTAATCATCCTGTATAACGGGGAGAGAGAGCAGCTGCTTCGGCGTGTTGTGGCATTTTCCGATGAGCGTGCGGCGGACGAACTGCCGGCCGGGCTGCACTCGGGCAGGGAAACGAACCGGGAATACAAAGAAAAGCTTGTATTTCAGGTCATCCGGCATTATGTCAAGAGACTGTTCCTGCCGATGCCGGTGCGGTGCGCAATCAATACGGTATGCGCCGTGCCTCGATTGATTAAGGCAGGAAAGACGCTTGCCGAAGGGAAACTGACGGTGGACGTTTTGGACGGCGTTGCCATCGGCACGTCGCTTCTGACCGGTGACCATGTAACGGCCGGGTCGGTCCGGTTCCTTCTCGGAATCGGCGAAACGCTGGAAGAATGGACACACAAGAAGTCCGTTGAAGATCTGGCAAGGAGCATGTCATTACAGGTGGACCGCGTCTGGACAGTCGGAGCGGACGGAGCGCAGGTGCTTATGCCGCTTTCGGACGTAACGGAAGGAACCTGCATTATCGTCAATACCGGCCATGTGATTCCGCTTGACGGGATTCTCGAGCACGGCGATGTGATGCTGAATCAGGCATCTCTTACCGGTGAGTCGGTTCCGGTTGCCAAACACGAAGGCTCTGCGGTGTATGCGGGGAGTGTCGTCGAAGAAGGCAACTGTGTCATCCGTGTGACCAATGCCGCCGGGGAGAACCGGTATGACCGGATCGTTCGGATGATTGAGGAGTCCGAACGGTTGAAATCCGGCGCGGAAAGCAGGGCTTATCATTTGGCCGACAGACTGGTACCGTGGTGCCTCGGGGGCAGTCTTTTGACCTTACTGCTGACCGGAAACACGGCAAGAGCCGTTTCGGTTTTGATGGTGGATTTTTCCTGCGCACTGAAGCTTTCAATGCCATTAAGCGTTCTTTCTGCGATGCGGGAAGCAGGACAGTATAAGATTACCGTGAAAGGCGGAAAATATCTCGAAATCCTGAGTGAGGCGGACACCGTCATCTTCGATAAGACCGGCACGCTGACACATGCCTGTCCGACTGTAAGGAAAGTTGTGACATTTTCCGGCAGGGAGGAAACGGAGATGCTTCGGGTTGCTGCCTGTCTGGAGGAACATTTTCCGCATTCCGTGGCAAACGCCGTGGTGCGCGCTGCGGAGGAACGGGGACTTCACCATACGGAGATGCACAGCGAAGTCGAGTATGTGGTTGCTCACGGAATCGCAACGATGATTGACGGAAACCGGGCAGTCATCGGAAGCAGACATTTTGTTTTTGAAGATGAAAATGTGAAGATTCCCGAGGCGGAACAGGAAAAATTCGAAGCGCTTGACCCGGGCTGTACCTGGCTTTATCTTGCTATCGCCGGAGAACTTGCGGCAGCAATCGGAATCTTTGACCCCCTCAGACCGGAAGCATCGAAGACCATCGATTTACTCCATAAAGCCGGAATCAAAAAAACCGTCATGCTGACGGGTGACAGTGTGAACACGGCTTGTTCGGTTGCCGCCGAAGTCGGAGTTGACGGTTTTCACGCAGAGGTTCTTCCGGAGGACAAAGCACGGTATATCCGGCAGGAGCAGGAGGCAGGCCATACGGTCATCATGATCGGTGACGGCATTAACGATGCCCCTGCGCTGTCTCTTGCGAATATCGGAATTGCCATCGGAAGCGGGGCCAATATCGCAAGAGAGGTTGCGGATATTACGATTGCCGCAGAGGATCTGCGGGAACTTGTCATCCTTCGAAAACTCGCAGACAGACTGATGAAACGGATTGACAGAAATTACCGGTTTGTTATAGGATTTAACGGGGCGCTGATTCTGTTCGGCGCGCTCGGCGTACTGCCGCCGGCAACGTCGGCACTGTTGCATAATACTTCGACGGTTCTTCTCGGCATGGACTGCATGACGAATCTTTTAGAGGACGGGAAGAAGCCGTAACACGGAAGGAACACTATGTTTACGAAAGACGTCATTCTTGGTTTGTTGATCCCTTTTGCCGGTACGGCGGGCGGTGCCGCCTGCGTGTTCTTTATGCGCGGACAACTCAACGAGAAGGTACAGCGGGCGCTCACCGGCTTCGCCGCGGGCGTGATGGTCGCGGCTTCGATCTGGAGTCTTCTGATGCCTGCAATGGACCAGTCGGAGAAGATGGGCAGGTGGGCATTTGTCCCGGCTGTCGTCGGCTTCTGGCTCGGCGTGTTATTGCTGTTATTCCTCGACTCGGTCATCCCGCATTTGCATATGGACAGTGACAAGCCTGAGGGTGTTAAGAGCAAACTGCAAAAGACAACGATGATGGTGCTTGCGGTAACGCTTCATAATATCCCCGAAGGCATGGCCGTCGGCGTCGTATACGCGGGTCTGCTTTCGGAAAATGCGACGATTACCGTCGGCGGAGCGCTTGCGCTTTCCATAGGTATCGCCATTCAGAATTTTCCGGAAGGAGCAATCATTTCGATGCCGCTTCACGCAAACGGAAAGAGCCGCCTTGGTGCTTTCCGGGACGGAGCACTGTCCGGTGCAGTAGAACCCATATTCGGGCTGCTTACCATAGTGGCGGCGGGACTGCTGGTTCCCGCGATGCCGTATCTCCTTAGCTTTGCGGCCGGTGCCATGATGTACGTCGTCGTGGAAGAGCTGATTCCCGAGATGTCTTCGGGAGAACACAGCAACATCGGCGTATTGATGTTTTCGTTCGGATTTACCTTAATGATGGCTTTAGATGTGGCGCTCGGGTAGAAGGTTTTCTAAAGAAGAACCGAAAGATAGAAAATAATCACAACTCGCAAAGTCTTGACAGACGGGCAATCGTTGCTTCGTTGCACTCCGGAATGTCCGCGCAGCGGAAAGGGATGCCGAGCTGCTCGTACTTGGTGACGCAGAGCTTTCGGAAGGGGAGAAGTTCGATCTTTTGAAGATTGTCATACTGTTTTGCCAGTGTGACCATGGCGCGGACTTCGTCTTCGGAATCGGTGTAGCCGGGGACTACGACGTGACGCACCCAGAGCGGAACACAAGCAGTTTGTGTGAGGGAAAGAAAATGTAGAACAGAGGAAAGACTGCCTCCGGTATAGGTGAGGTAGTCTTTTTCTGTTGTGAACTTGATATCACAGATGACAAGGTCGGTAACGGAGAGCAAATCGGAGAGAATTCTTTCTACGTCTGTAGAACAAAAAGCTGCTGCTTTATCGGCAGAACCGGCCTGTATGACGCCGCTCGTATCAAGACAGGTATGGACGCCTTCTTCTTTGAGCGCACGGAATAAGGCCGTAACAAACTCCGCCTGCAGAAGAGCTTCTCCGCCCGATACCGTTACGCCGCCGTCCTTGCCGAAGTAGGTACGGTAGCGGAGAATCCTGCTGACGACTTCCTTGACGGTGTATTCGGTGCCGCCCGAAGGGAGCCAGGTGTCCGGGTTATGACAGTACATGCAGCGCATCGGGCAGCCCTGCAGAAAGACAACGAAACGAAGCCCGGGGCCGTCTACGGCGCCGAGCGACTGAAAGGAATGGATACGGCCTTTTACGGTCAGATCATCGGTTTGGATGTTGTGTACAGAATCAGTCATGGGCTCCTCTGAAAGAAAAGGCGGGGCGTTCAGGCCCCGCCCGTTAAGCGTTTATACTGCCTCGTGGAACGTTCTCGAGATGACTTCCTTCTTCTGTTCCAGCGTCAGCTTGTTGAAGGTTACGGCATAGCCGGATACGCGAATCGTAAGCGTCGGATACTTCTCCGGATGATTCATCGCGTCAATCAGCGTTTCGCGGTTCAGCACATTGACGTTCAGGTGGTGTGCCATCTGCGCGAAGTATCCGTCGAGTATGCTGATCAGGTTGCTGCAGCGTTCCTCCTCGCTATGTCCGAGCGCCTGCGGAATGATGGAAAATGTGTTGCTGATTCCGTCCTTGCAGGTCTTGTAGGAAAGCTTTGCAACCGAGTTAAGGGATGCGAGAGCACCGCTCTTATCGCGTCCGTGCATCGGATTCGCGCCGGGCGCGAAAGGCTCGCCGGCACGGCGTCCGTCAGGCGTATTGCCGGTCTTCTTGCCGTACATGACATTTGACGTAATCGTAAGAATCGAAAGCGTATGCTCGGCGTTCCGGTAGGTGGGCGTCTTCTTAAGCGCCGCAAGGAAGAGCTCGGTCTGTTCCTTCGCAAGCAAATCTACGCGGTCATCGTCGTTACCGTAGCAAGGAAACTCGCCGGTTGTCTCGAAATCCTTGATGAGCCCGGTCTCGGGATCGCGGATTGCCTTTACCTTCGCGTATTTGATTGCGGAGAGGGAGTCGGCCAAAACCGAAAGCCCGGCAACGCCGAATGCCATATAGCGGTGCACATCGGTGTCATGCAATGCCATCTGCGTCTTCTCGTAGGCGTATTTGTCATGCATGTAATGAATCATATTCATTGCGGTTACGTAGGTCTTCGCAAGCCAGTCTCTGTAAAATGCCATGCGCTCGCATACTTTGTCATAGTCAAGGTATTCGTCCTCGTAGACGGGCATCTCCGGGCCGACCTGCATGTTGTAGCGCTCGTCGCGGCCGCCGTTTAAGCTCATCAGAAGAAGCTTCGCAAGGTTCGCGCGGGCTCCGAAGAACTGCATATCTTTACCAAGACGCATCGCGGATACGCAGCAGGCGATGCCGTAATCGTCACCGTAGATCGGACGCATCAGGTCGTCATTTTCGTACTGGATAGCGTCGGTATCGCAGGAGACCTTCGTTGCGAACTTTTTGAAGTTCTCGGGAAGATCCTTAGACCAAAGAACCGTCAGGTTCGGCTCAGCGGAAGGGCCTAATGTATAAAGTGTGTTCAGGATACGGAAGGAGTTCTTCGTAACAAGCGTCCGGCCGTCCTCACCCATGCCACCGACCGACTCGGTAATCCACATCGGATCGCCGGCGAACAGTTCGTTATACTCGGGCGTGCGAAGATGTCTCGCCATACGGAGTTTCATAACAAAGTCGTCGAGCAGTTCCTGCAGCTCGCTTTCGGTATATACACCGTTCTTAAGATCTCTTTCAAAATAAATGTCAAGGAAAGTGGAAGTGCGGCCGAGGCTCATTGCCGCGCCGTTTTGCTCCTTGATTGCGCCGAGGTAGCCGAAGTACAGCCACTGAATAGCCTCGCGGGAGTTCGTAGCGGGCTTGCTGATATCGATGCCGTAAAGAAGCGCCATATCCTTCAGCTTGCCGAGGAAGTTTATCTGCTGATACAGTTCCTCAAGTCTGCGGATGGTTTCTGCGTCCATCGGCTGGGATGCCGCAAGATTGGCTTTGTCCTTTGTCTTCTCGGCAATCAGACGGTCCACGCCGTAAAGCGCAACACGGCGGTAATCGCCGATGATGCGGCCGCGGCCGTAAGCATCCGGAAGTCCTGTGATGATGCCGACATGGCGGGCCTTACGAATCTCGTCGCTGTAGACACGGAATACGCCGTCATTATGGGTCGTGCGGTACAGAAATTCCTCTTCAACCTTCTCGGAGAGCTCGTAGCCGTAGGCCTGGCAGGCCTTTCTCGTCATGTTAAGGCCGCCGAACGGGTTCACACCGCGGCGAAGCGGCCGGTCGGTCTGAAGGCCTACAATCAGTTCGTTGTCCTTATCAAGATAACCGGGCTTATAGTTAAGAAGTGAGGTAACATGCTGGGTGTCGATATCGAGAACGCCGCCGAACTGCTGCTCAAGATCGAAGAGATGGGAGAGTTTGCCCATCAGCTTGTTCGTCCGTTCGGTTGCGCCCGCGAGAAATGCTCCGTCGCCCTCATAAGGTGTATAGTTTTGCTGAATGAAATCCCTTACGTTGATTTCGTCTTTCCAGGTCTGCCCTTTGAATCCTTCCCATGCTTCCATACCTTCGTCCTCCTTGTTTTGCTGACACTGTTCCGCCTGCCGCATTCCGTTATGTCGGAGATGCTTTGCCGCGGCAAAGTGTTCCCGCGTTGTTTCATGAAATATAAAAGGGCAATACTTTCTTTCGAAAATATTGCCCAGACGGTCGGCTTAAAACGGATATTGCTTCCCTGTGGTGGACTCCACTGAACCGTCAGAAACAATATCTTTTTGATTTGTCTAAAGCATAACACAATATATGGGAGAGTGTCAAGGAGGAAAAGAAGAGATTTCGGGCTCTTTTTCGCGAAGATTTTATGGCATTTTTCACAGAAGGAGAAGGCGGGCGGGCATTTACTTGCGAAGACTCATATGGTATAATAAAACTTCAGAAACGGAGGTGACCGGAATGGGAGAGAGAATTAAGAATTACCTGAAGCAAATTGACGAAATGCTCGAGAATCCGCCGGAGGGAATCGACTACGGGAAGGAAATCGAGAAGCACCTTGTGCAGATCGGCTTTTTCATGCATGAGCGGTTGATTCATCTGATCGTGACGGTGCTGTTCGCGATTCTGACCGTTGCGACGATTTTCTTCGCGGTCGCTTCGCCGAGCATCGGAATGCTTGTGCTGACGGTTGCCTTCATGTGCCTGCTGATCCCGTACATCAGCCATTATTACCTGCTCGAGAACAGCGTGCAGAAGATGTATAAGCAGTATGACGAGATGCTTAAAAGAAAGAAAAATGCGAAATCATAACAGAGTTCTTCGAACAATAAAAAACGCGTCGGCACAGGTGATATGCTACCCCCAAGTAGGACACCAAGGCCGGCGCGCTTTTTTATTGTTATCACTTTATTTTGCTTTCCTGGCTTCCTTCTTCTTATCGTCGGATTCCAGATACTTATAAACAAATGCAGCGCATGCGGCACCTGCAAGCGGTCCTACCCAGAAGATCCAAAGCACTGCAAGAGAATCCGTGTTGCCGTTTGCGATGGCGTTCACGATGGCGGGGCCGAGGGAACGTGCAGGGTTCACGGAAGTGCCTGTCAGACCGATTCCGAGAATGTGCACAAGAACAAGCGTGAAACCGATTACAAGGCCTGCGAAGGAACCGTGGTTGGCCTTCTTCGAGGTTACGCCGAGAATGGTCAGAACGAAGATGAAGGTCAAAAGGAACTCAACCAGAAGACCCGTTCCGATGCAGTCCTTTACACCGGCAAGGCCATTGGTTCCGAAACCGCCGGTTTTATCTTCAATGCCTGCGGGAACAAAGATTGCCGCGAGCAGACCTGCACCGGCAAATGCGCCGAGACACTGGGAGAGCCAGTAGAGGAACATTTCCATGACGTCGATTCCGCCGGAAATGCAAACGCCGAGTGACACGGCGGGATTGATATGACAGCCGGAGATGTTGCCGATGGAGTATGCCATGGCAACAATGACAAGGCCGAAGGCAAATGCGGTAATCAGATAACCGCCGGGTACATTACATCCGACAAGCATGGCGGTACCGCAACCGATGAGAACGAGAACAAGTGTGCCGATAAACTCAGCCAGGTACTTCTTCATAAATACACCTCCTAAATATGATTCACTGCTCCTTAAAGAGCTTAATGGAAAATGCGACTTCGCCGCATTTCCTCATTCCATTATAGCATTTTCCATGAGGAAAACAATCCGTTTGGGGAAGGTTTTCCTCAAAAATTGTTGAGGCTTTTGGAGAACATACCGCATTGACGGAGAGGAAAGCGGAGGATATAATACATTGTATAAACGGCGGGTTTCAGCTATGCTGAAAAAAGCCCGCCGGAAAGTAAACCGAAAGGCAGGAGTAACTATGGCAGTCAGGATTATAACGGACAGCACATGTGATTTGTCCGCTGAATTAATCGAAGAATTCGGAATTCCGGTGATTCCGCTTAATATTATTATGGGAGACCGGTCTTGCCGGGACGGGCAGGACATTACGCAGAAGGAACTGTTCGCGTGGTCGGATGCCAATAAGGCAACCCCGAAGACGTCGGCGCCGGATCTCGGATTTGTCGAGGATTTTCTCAAACCTTTCATGGAGGCGGGCGACGAGGTGGTATATCTCGGAATCGGCGAGGAACTGTCCAGCACCGCGCAGACGATGCGCCTTGCTGCCGAAGATCTCGGCTTTACGAAGATGCATGTGATGGATTCCGCAAACCTGTCGACCGGAATCGGCCTGCAGGTGCTTCGCGCCTGTGATTATGCAAAACAGGGCTTAAGCGGGGAGGAGATTGTCCGCAGGCTTGAAGAGTCCCGCGGCCGTGTGAGAGCTTCTTTCTGCATCGATACGATGACGTATCTGCATCGCGGAGGACGTTGCAGTGCGGTTACGGCGCTTCTCGGAGCGGCGTTTATGATTAAGCCTATGATTGCGGTGAAGAACGGCAGGATGGGTGTTGCGAAGAAGTACCGCGGCAAGATTACGAAGGTGCTTAAGGAATATGCGAAAGACCTTGAGCCGGAGCTTCGCAATGCGGAGACCGACCGGGTATTCATTACGCATACCGCGAGTGATGAGACCGCAAAGGAGATCGCCGATTATGTTGCGTCACTCGGCATCTTCGAACATGTCTATACAACACGGGCCGGCGGCGTGATTTCGAGTCACTGCGGCCCCGGAACGCTCGGGATTCTGTTCTATTCCAAATAGGACTGTTTTCTATATTAATCTATTGGGGCAATGCTGATTTCAGCGGAAAGAGGTTTACCATGATGGAGAAAAGACTGTTTGACAAACTCGGTATTAAGACTTCGCTTCTCGGTTTCGGCTGCATGCGTCTTCCCGTGAAGGACGGCAAGATTGACCGCGAGCGTACGGCTGCGATGTTGGATACCGCATACAAAGCCGGCGTCAACTATTTCGATACCGCGTATCCGTATCACGGCGGGGAGTCCGAGCTTGTTGTCGGCGAGATTCTGAACCGTTACGAAAGAAGCAGCTATTATCTTGCAACCAAGCTTCCCTGCTGGGAGATTCACAGCCTGGATGACGCCAAGAGAATGCTTGACTATCAGCTTGAGAGACTGCAGAAGGATTATATCGATTTCTATCTGCTGCACGCCTTGAACCGCGGTTCCTTCCGTGAGATGGTTTCCTACGGCGTTCCGGAATACCTTGCCGAGATGAAGGAACAGGGCAAGATCCGTTACCTCGGATTCTCCTTCCACGATGAGTACGATGTGTTTGAGGAAATCCTCAATTACCGTGATTGGGATTTCTGCCAGATTCAGTATAACTATATGGACCGTGATTACCAGGCGGGTGACCGGGGCATTGCTCTTGCCACCGAGAAGGAGATTCCGCTTGTCATCATGGAGCCGATTAAGGGCGGCACGCTTGCGACGCTTCCCGAAGAGGTCATGACGGGACTTCGCGCCCTTCGTCCGGATGCCAGTCCGGCTTCCTGGGCACTCCGCTTTGTCGGATCCCGTCCGATCATTCATGTCATTCTTTCGGGTATGTCCGCAGAGGATCAGCTTGCAGACAACCTGAATACCTTTACGAATTTTGAGCCTCTTTCCGAGATTGAGGAAAAGGCCATCGAAGACACCGCTGCCGCAATTCGCGCCAGAGTGCGAATCGGCTGTACGGGCTGCCGGTATTGCATGCCCTGTCCGAACGGCGTCGACATTCCGAAAAATTTCCGTATTTGGAACAACTACGGAATGTACGGAAATGTCAACAACGGACGTTGGCAATGGAGCCATGACATCTCTGCGGATGCCAAGCCGGACAACTGCATCGGCTGCGGAGCCTGTGAGGCAGCCTGCCCGCAGAGCCTTCCGATTATCGAGAGCCTGCAGCTTTGCAGAGAAGAGATGGATGCCCTGTAATAAGCATATCTTACCGCATGCGTGTGCAAAAGCGCCGTAAACTAGGTATTGAATTTCCGACGGCTGCCCTGTATAATATAAGGGCAGTCGTTGTTCGTTTAAAACGGACCGCAGAGTCCTTTCGGACTGCGTCGCCATTTGTCTTTGCAGGCATAGTACATCGGTAGTATATCAGCTTCCCAAGCTGAGGAGGCGGGTTCGATTCCCGTTGCCTGCTTTTCCATGTTTCAGGCTGAAAGGACCGCGGGGGATGCCGGGTAAACCCGGTAGGATTAGATTTATATGACAAGAGAAGAGTTTGAGAGAGCAAAGAAGTCGGAGAGGTTGAGAGCGGCCAAGAAGCGGCGTCATCGCAAGGTTGTGATGAATCGCATATTGGCGGTTCTTTTTCTTGCTGCACTTATCTATTCCATTATTTTCTGCATCATTTTGATTGACCGACGTCTTAAGGGACCCGAGCCGGCCGAGCCGGACCCGGACTGGCAGCAAAGGTATGCAAACAATAATCCGACCCCGGAGGTGCCGACGGATACGCCGACGCCGACCCCGTCCCCGGAATATACCCCGACCCCGTCACCGGTTCCCATAGGGGTGAAGAGGGTGGCATTTACCTTCGACGACGGTCCGCACAGCACCTATACGAGAAAGTTTGTCGATAAGCTTGTTTCTTACGGCGGCAAGGCAACGTGGTTCGTTGTCGGAAACCGGATTGATGCGGAAACGGGCGCGGATTTGAAATATGCCGTGGATCAGGGCATGGAGATCGGAATCCATGCATGGACGCACGAATTCTATTTTGACAGAAACCCCGACAAGCTTGACGATGAGCTTGACAAGACAGCGGCGAAGATCAAAGAGGTTACGGGCGTTGAGCCGACTCTTTTCAGACCGCCGGGGGGCAATTTCACGGATAAACAGGTGGCTGCGGTCCGTTATCCGGTCATTCTCTGGTCTGTCGATACGGAGGACTGGAAGAACAAGAGCACCGATACCGAAGAGCTGCGGGCGCAGAACATCCAGAAGACCGTGGACAGGATTATGAGAGAAACAAAGGACGGAAGCATCGTCCTGATGCATGAGATCTACAGTAACAGTTACGACGCGTTCTGCCTGGCCATCGACCGGCTTTCGAAGGAAGGGTACGTTTTCGTTACCGTTTCCGAACTGATCGGCGATGAACTGAGACCGGGACACCGTTATTCCTCCTGGTATCAGAGATAGCAGAACCATTCGACAGACGGATCGTTTGCAGCGAGGTGCGGCAATATGAAGAAACGTTTGCTTGTGGGAATCATTCTTTCCGAAATGCATCATCAGTTCTTCAAGAACGCTTCCAAGAAGCTTCAGGAAGAACTTCTTTCCATGGACGTGGATGTCTGCGTTTTCACGACCACGGCGCTTTCCGATATGCCCGAAGCCTATCGGAAGGGCGATACTGCCATCTATGATCTGATCAATCCCGAGATGTTCGACGGTTTTTTGGTCTACCCGGGTTCCTTTCAGATGCCCGAAGAGCAGAACCGTTTCCTGTTAAAGCTGCACGACGAATTCAAAAAGCCCGTATACTGCCTCGAACGGCCGAAGTATGATTTTCCGACGGTGACCTTCAAGGAAGAGGAAGGCATCACGATGCTTGTCGAGCATCTCTGCAAGGTTCATCACGCTAAGAGAATCGAATACATTTCGAGCGAAATCGAGGACGCCTCGTACCGCGAGGAACTCGAGGGCTACTTTGCGGAGGCGCTTCTTCGAAACGGTCTTTCGGTTGACGACACAAGCATCCGCCGAGGCTCGGCAATCGTCGGAAAGGAAGCCGAGATTGTTCAGTCGATGCTTAACAGCGAAAAAGGGCTTCCGGAAGCGATCATTTGCGGCAATACCGAATCGGTTTCGGGCCTGATCTGCGCTCTTGAAGACCATGGCATTCATGTTCCGCGGGACATCATGATCTGCGGATATAATCTGGATATCGACGAAACGCTTCGCGGAACGACGTGCACGACAATCTTCCGTGACCCGTCCGTTATGGCCGTCAATGCGGCCAGAAAGCTTGTAAACAGCATTCTCGGGGAGGACCGTTATCCTCCCGTCTATCGGGAGCACGAGTGCGTGCTTGTCCCGAAAGCCACCTGCGGCTGTGATTTCTATGCCCTCGGTGACTATTCCCGTATCCGAATGGAGAGCCTTATGACGAAGGACCGTCATTTCGACTCCCCTTACAACTTCATGCAGGAAGAAATTGCCGGCGCCGAGGATTTCGAATCCTGGCTCTGGCTTTTGGACTATTATGAGCGCTACCTCGGGAAGGAGTGCGAGTCGTGTTACCTGTGCCTCAATGAGCAGGCGCTTCACATGACGGACATCGTTTCCGGGTTTACGGACAACATTCTTCTGGCGCTCAACCATTCCGAAGTGCGCAAGGTTTCCTCGGAGGAGTTCTTCCCGAGAAAGACTTTGCTGCCGGCCCTTTATGAGGAGTGCGACCATCCGAGAGTGTTCTATTTTGCATCGGTGCATTTCATGTCGCGCGTGTTCGGCTATGCGGCAGTCTGCTACGGCAACAATCCCTGCGGGTTAAACGTGTCATTTGCCAGATGGATGAGAAGCCTCGAGACGTCGCTTGAGTGCCAGCGCCAGCGTACCGTTTTCGGCGACTATTATACGAGAAATGCCATCCGTGACAGCATGACCGGTCTTTATAACTTCAAGGGTTACCTCGAGGTATTGAAGGACCAGTTTGCGCATATTGCGAAGGAAAATGCGAAGATCAGCATCCTTTCCCTCGATATCAGCCGGTTCTCTAGCATCAACGAGCTCTACGGCCGTGACGAAGGAAACGAGGCTCTGCAGATTCTGACCAAGATTCTGCAAAATGCGATGAACGACCGTGATATCTGCGCACGACTCGGAAACGACGAATTTGTCATTGCCGGCATTTACGAGAAGGCGCCCGACAGCGACGCGCTTCTTCGGGAGATTAAGAAGCGTCTTGATACGCTTAATCAGTTCGGCGGCAGGCCGTACACAATCGACATCGTTTCCGCGACAATCGTGAAGGAAATCACAGACCCGTCGCAGATTGAAGAGTATACGAACGAGGCGCTTGCAGAGAAGAAGAACCGCAAGCAGGGCACCTATTCCGTCAAGACGGAGCAGACGCTTGAAATCAGCGCGGAGGACCGCGAGCTTGTCCGCAAGCTGATTGACGAGAACCGCTTCGTCTACCGCTTCCAGCCGATTGTCAGCGCAAAGACAGGAACCATCTATGCCTACGAGGCGCTGATGCGCTCCGGAACCGACGAGAAGCTCACGCCGACGACAATCCTGAACTGCGCGGAAGCCCTTGGTAAGCTTTATGACATCGAGCTTCTGACCTTCCGGAATGTCGCGGAGATCATGACCCGCAACAGCCGTCTTTTCACGGACCGCAAGATGTTTTTGAACAGCATTCCGAAGGCGACGCTGAAGGAATCCGATTTCCGCGAGTTCACGATGGATTATCCGGGCGTTCTGCCGCAGGTTGTCGTGGAATTCACGGAGCAGACCGAAGCCAATGAGGAACAGCTTTCGGCAATCCGCCAAAGGAGCAGCGAGCACGGTTTCCGTATCGCGATTGACGATTACGGAACGGGCTACTCGAATGTCACGAATCTGCTCAATTACATGCCCGATTTCGTGAAAATCGACCGCGGTCTGATCGAAGGCATAGAAACCGACAGCAAGAAGCAGTACTTCGTGGCAAATATCGTCGAATTTGCCAGAGAAAACGGTTTCCTTGCCCTGGCGGAAGGCGTGGAGACGAGAGAAGAAATGAATACGGTCATCCGTCTCGGCGTCGATCTCATTCAGGGCTTTTACACCGCAAGACCGAACGAGCGGTTCCTCGACGAAATCGACCGCGACGTGAAAAATGAGATCACGTCCCTTAATCTTCAGACAGTCGAATCCAGGCAGAAGAAGACTTACATCGTTGACAAAGAGCAGGAAATCATGCTGATGCCTCTTGTCACGACCGAGCATTACACGGAGTTTGTTATCAACAGAAGAGAACTGAGCTTTGTCGGCAACCCGAGAATTCCGACGGACGTGCTGATCCGCGTGCCGGACAATACGGTTACGACCATCCATCTAAGAAGAGTCAGTCTCGATTCGTATCAGAGGCATCCGTGCATCGAAATCGGAAACAACTGCGATGTCACGATTGCCGTGGAAGGAACAGCCGTGATGAACCGCAAGGGCATCCGCGTACCCGAGAGCTCGCGCCTTAATATTACGGGCGAAGGCAAACTGACGATTTACGGAACCGGCGACCGCGCATACGGCATCGGCGGCGACAGCACGCAGACAATCGGGCGGATTTCGGTGAATGTGGGCGGCGAGATCAACCTGAAGCTGGACGGCAAGGACTGCGTCGGCATCGGCGGCGGATATTCGAATGAGAAGACCGGCGGAATATTCTTTGAAAGCTGCAAGAACCTGTATTTGACCATCAGCGGCGAGCGTGCGCTAGGTATCGGCATTGCAAACAATACCGCGCCGGTTGTCATCAAAAACGCGAGAATCAAGACGGAAATCAATGCGGACAAGGCGTGCGGCATCGGAAGCATCCTCGGGGAGACCGATGTGACCTTAAAGGATGTGAAGATTAACCATACGTCCTCGGGCGATACCCAGGCAGCGCTCGGAAGTCTCGGAAGCAAGCCGGTTAAGCTGACGATTTCACATGTCGAGATGCAGGCAGGCATCAAGGCGAAGACATGCGTTGCAATCGGATGCCGTGACGGCTCTGCGGATATCCGGATTGAAGGCTCGGAGCTCAATCTGAAGTGCGAAGGAGCCGAAATCGTCGGAATCGGAACGAAGAACAGGCTCGGACGCGGCCGGTTTGAGCGAAGCGTATTCAATACGACGCTGCTTTCCGCGGACTGTGTCACGTTCGGTTACGAGCAGGAGAATATGAGCTTCCTCGGCTGCACAATATAATTTGTGATGCTTCCGTGAACAAATACAAGATTTTGTGAAATCTTGAAATGTGTGATTGAAAAAAGCCTTCCCGGGTGGTATACTCGGGAAGGCTTAAATTATATATCCAGGGGGGATATTTTTCATGAAACGCGCGTTAGTAGTTTTTTTATGCCTGATCATGGCATTTTCCGTAATGGCCTGCGGCAAAGAAGAGGATGATTACGGGGATGTCGATCACGTGCAAAAGAATTCGGTGAAAGACGAGCCGACAACACCTACGGCGACTCCGACGCCGACGGAGATTCCGAGAAAACCGTACATTCTCTGCCTCGACCCCGGCCACGGCGGCCGTTGGGAAGGCGCCATCTACCACGGAAAGCAGGAACGGCATCTTGTGCTGCAGTTAAGCAAGGAGATTCGTGCTTACCTGAACGAGCACTATCCGGATTTCGAAGTATACCTTACAAGAGAGGACAACGAGACATTTTCGTCGGATCTCGGACCGGATCTCAGACAGCGTGTGGAGTTTGCCAAGAACTGCGGAGCGCAGATTCTGGTCAGCATTCACTTAAACGCTTCTGAGACGCATAAGCAACGCGGTACGATGGTCTGCATTTCGAAGCAGCCCAACATTCACGATATTTCCGTCGAACTTGCCAACAAGCTTCTGGCGGCAACCGAGTCTATCGGGCTCAAGAATACGGGCTATGTTACGAGAAACAGCGGAGACACGTTCGATGAGAACGGTGTTCCGGTAGACTATTACGCCATATGCCGTCACGGTGCCTCGCTCGACATACCGGCCGTCATTCTCGAATCCTGCTATATGGACAACGATAAGGATTACGAGTACATTAAGGACGATGCAGCGATTAAGAAGCTCGCCGCAGTCGAAGCGGAAGCCATTGCTCAGTTCATGATTGAAAAGTATTCAAAATAGCAGCAAAAAACTCCCGGGCTTATGACCCGGGAGTTCGCTTTATATTATGACAAATGCTAATACCATCCGCCGTTGAAACCGATGACCTGACCGGTGAGATAGGACGGTGCCTTCAAAAGAAGCGATACCATTTCCGCCACTTCCTCTGGCGTTGTCATCCGGCAGGCGGGAATCTCGTCGATGATCTGCTCCTTTTCTTCTTCGGAAAGCATGCCGTTCATCGGGGTATCAACCATGCCGGGCGCAAGCGCATTGACGGCGATGCCGCTCGGTGCAAGCTCCTTCGCAAGCGCTTTCGTGAACGAATCGATGCCGCCCTTTGTTGCGGAATAGGCGACCTCGCAGGAGGCTCCGCGTCCGCCCCAGACGGAAGAGAGCAGAATGATCTTTCCTTCCTTTCTCGAAATGAAATGCGGCGCAAGCGCCTTCGAAAGAAGAAAGGCTGAGGTCAGATTGGCGCCGAAGATATCGTTCCAGTCCGTGAGCGAAAGGTCGGTCATCAGGCCGAGAGAAGCGATTCCGGCAGCATGCACGATTCCGTCAATCTTACCAAATTCCCGAAGGGATTCCTGAACCATTCGGTTGACAAAGGCTTCGTTCGAAAGATCTCCGAGGAACGTTTTCACAACGGCATCCTCGCCGAGAGATTGAACGGTTTCGGTCAGAGCAGTACTGTTTTTATTCCCGCACAGGACGAGCCGGCACCCTTCGGAAGCCAGTTTTTTGGCAATTCCGGAGCCAATTCCGCCGCTGGCACCGGTAATCAGATACGTCTTCATGGCAAATTCCCCCTGAAAATGATGAAATCAGTTTAGCAAAAAGTGTCAAAAAATGCAATTGCGGGCAGTTTTTTATATATTTTCGCCATATTTTCGACGGAAAAACTAGACAAATAGCACAAGAGTAGCCCCCAACAGCCCAAAGTTGGTCAATTTTAACAAAATCCGGAAATGTTCTTTGGTTATTTGCGCTATGGCATTTTCCGTTCGCCTTGTGTAGAATAATGCTATGCTGTTTGTGTGAATACGCGCACATAAAAATTTAGGAGGCAAAAAATGGCAAGTTTAAAGCTGATCAACATTAACAAGACATATCCGAACGGATTTGTTGCAGTTAAGGATTTCAACCTTGACATCAAGGATCAGGAGTTCATTATTTTCGTAGGCCCTTCCGGTTGCGGTAAGTCTACAACGCTCCGTATGATTGCAGGTCTCGAGGAAATCACCGCCGGTGAGCTTTATATCGGCGACAGACTGATGAACGACGTAGAACCTAAGGACAGAGATATCGCGATGGTATTCCAGAACTACGCTCTGTACCCTCATATGTCCGTATTCGATAATATGGCATTTGGTTTGAAACTTCGTAAGGTTCCTAAGGACCAGATTGAAAAGCTCGTTAACGAGGCAGCTAAGATCCTCGGCATCGAGCAGCTGCTTGACCGTAAGCCGAAGGCTCTCTCCGGTGGTCAGAGACAGCGTGTAGCCATGGGACGTGCTATCGTACGTAATCCTAAGGTATTCCTTATGGACGAGCCGCTGTCCAACCTGGACGCTAAGCTCCGTGTACAGATGAGAATTGAGATTTCCAAGATCCATCAGAGACTGGAAGCTACAATCATCTACGTAACCCATGACCAGACCGAGGCTATGACGCTCGGTACCAGAATCGTAGTTATGAAGGACGGTGTTATCCAGCAGGTTGACACTCCTCAGAATCTGTACGATAAGCCCGGCAACCTGTTCGTAGCAGGTTTCATGGGATCTCCTCAGATGAACTTCCTGGATTGCCTTGTTTCTGTTGAGGGCGGCGATGTATACCTGAACTTCGGTTCCAACCGTATCCTTGTTCCCGAAGCAAGAGCTAAGAAACTCATTGACGGCGGATATGAAGACAGAGAAGTTGTTCTCGGCATTCGTCCTGAGGACATCAAGGACAACGAAGACTTCATCATGGCTCATCCGGAAGCTTCCTTCGCTGCTACCGTTCGTGTATACGAGCTTCTCGGTGCAGAAGTATTCCTGTACTTCTCCGTTGACGATTATGATATTACCGCTCGTGTTGATCCTCGTACGACTGCAAGACCCGGCGATACCGTTACGATTGCTATGGACCTTGCTAAGATGCATATCTTCGACAAAGACACCGAGCAGATCATCACTCACTAATCATTTGAAGGTTTTAACAGGGGTTGCTTTGGCGACCCCTGTTTTTTGTAAAAAATCCGAGGGAGAGAAAAGACCGATGAGAAAATCTAAGTTGCTGATGGCATTTGCCATTATGATTCTTGCGATTTCGGGCCTCGTTGCCTGCGGGTCGGATGATGACGAAGAGGAAGAAGAAAAGGAGTACGGCAAGGTTTCGGCATATGAAATCTGCATGGCAGTGAAGGAGAGTCAGAGCAATTTCGCACTCGGCAATACCGAGGATGCTTCGCTTGAGGACGAGGAAGAGGTTTTCAGTGCCTTGTATGATTCGGCCGACTTTTTGGACCTTGTGTCCGACTATTACTATATCGGTTCCGCCGGTGCTTCCGCGGATGAGGTCGCCGCTGCGGTCGTGAAGAAGAGTTCGAACCGTGCAGCTGTAAAGACAATTTTTGAGGAACGGATAGCGTTTCGTAAGCAGATGTTTACGGGTTATGCGCCGGAAGAGGCCCAAAAGCTTGAAAAAGCCAAGGTTTACGAGTACGGCGAGTACATCGTGATGGTTGTTGCCGAGGATATGAGCGCAGCCAGAAAGACCTTGAACAATGTGACGAAGAAGGGCTACGAACCGGTTTACAATAAGTCGACGCCGTCACCGACACCGACCGAAGAGCCGTCAATGCCGACTGTCATTCCCGTGATACCGAGTCCGACTCCGGAGGAAATCAAACCGAGTGCTGCGCCGACTGAGGAGCCGAAGCCGTTTGATGTGGACAAAGCATACGGCGCAGGGTATGAGAACGGTTTCAACCCGCTCATCATAACGGCGTATAAAACGAAAAACCGTGCGCTTCTGACCGATTTGCAGGATCAGGAGCTCTACGACCGCTGCAGCGAGATTCTCAGCGAGGTTCTCGGCGGCAAATCGCTTTCGACTGTCGAGGCGGAGACCGAGATTTACCGATATATCGTAACGCATATCGATTACGATTATACGCACTATTCGATCGAAGGCAATTTCGTGAATTCCGACAATCCGTACGGTGCGCTGTTCCGTCATGTGGCCATCTGCACGGGCTATTCGTCAACGTTTAACCTGCTTTGCTCGATGGTCGGCATGGAAGTCATTAACGTAAACGGAACCGCTTTCCGCGAGCGGGAGGCGCACGGCTGGAACATGATTAAACTGGGTCCGACCTGGTATTACGTCGATCCGTGTTGGGGTTGGACAGGAAGCGGCTCGTATAACTTTACTTACCTGAATGTGACCGAACAGTTTATGACCGATACGCAGCACTATTGGGACAAGGAAGGTCTTCCCGAGGCGGATACGATGAGTTACGCAGAACGTGAGGCAATCGGCAATTACGACGACCTGAATTTGCCGCCGCACTCTCTGTACTTCCCGCCGGACAGACAGAAGGTATGGGTTGAGAATTGATATTAAAGGCGATGCGTCGGGCCTTTTGAGAATCCACGATTTTGAAAAACGCATTCCCTGACAGCTTTGCGGGACGGAAGAGTCACTTCCGCCCCGTTTTCTTTGCACATTTCTCTATGGCAAATGCCACGCCGGCCTTCCTTTTTCATTCTGTGTCCATTTCGTGACGAATCTGTAATAATTGTGTTTCAAAGGTATTTTTTCCTTGCCTATTGAAATCAATGATGTTAGAATAATGCTAGGTTTTTACGGGCTTTTTGGTGTTGCATTTTCCGTAAAAATGCAATGCGGAAGACGGAAACAATTTTCGGAGAAGGGTGTCTTGCAATGATTTCCAATCAGATTTTACAAAATACGATTGACGGGATGAAATCCATTACCCGTGTGGATTTATGCATCATGGATACGGAGGGGAAGCCGCTCGCGTCCACGATGAACAATACGGAAGGACTGGAGCCCATGGTTGCGGCGTTTGCCGATTCTCCGGCGGACAGCCAGGTGATTTCGGAGTGCCAGTTCTTTAAAGTTTACGATGACCATCAGCTTGAGTATATTCTGCTCGCAAGAGGCGATTCGGACGATGTTTACATGGTCGGCAAGCTTGCCACCTTCCAGATCCAGAATCTGCTTGTTGCCTACAAGGAGCGTTTCGATAAAGACAATTTCATCAAGAACCTGTTGCTTGATAACCTGCTTCTCGTGGATATTTACAACCGCGCCAAGAAGCTGCATATCGATGCAGAGGCGAGAAGAGTTGTCTACCTGATTGAGACGAAGAACGAAAAGGATACCAACGCGCTTGAGACGGTCCGGACGCTTTTCGCAGGAAAGCCGCATGATTTCATCACGGCGGTTGACGAGAGAAACATCATCATCGTAAAGGAACTGAAGCAGTCCGATACGTATGATAACCTGATGGGTACCGCGAAGGTGATTGTGGACATGCTGAACACCGAAGCCATGAGCAAGGTGCATGTCGCATACGGTACGATTGTCAACGAGATCAAAGACATCTCAAGATCCTACAAGGAAGCGAAGATGGCTCTCGATGTCGGCAAGATCTTCTACAGCGAGCGCAAGGTTGTGGCTTACAACAACCTTGGAATCGGAAGACTCATATTCCAGCTCCCGATGCCGCTTTGCAGAATGTTCATCCGTGAGATTTTCGACGGAAAGTCCCCTGATGATTTCGACGAAGAGACGCTCGTTACGATCAACAAGTTTTTCGAGAACAGCCTGAATGTTTCCGAAACATCGAGAGAGCTGTATATTCACAGAAATACGCTTGTCTATCGTTTGGACAAGCTGCAGAAGAGCACGAACCTGAACCTCAGAGTGTTCGATGACGCCATCACATTCAAGATTGCTTTGATGGTGGTAAAGTATATGAAGTATATGGAGAGCATGGAGAATTAATTGTTCTCTGAAGTGGAGGCAAAATGACAGAAGAGAATGTTTTGATTCCGGCAGATGCCGAAGCTGCCGAAACCGTTTCGGAAGTGACGGATGCCGTAACAGAGGAGATTACCGAAGCAGCTGAGTCTGTTGAGGATTTAAAAGATACCGCAGCTGAGGAAATTACCGAAGTAACGGATGCGGTTGAAGAAGCTGCTAAGGAAAACGTTGAAGAAACTGTTGAAGCCGCAACGGAAACTGCTGGAGAAACAGCCGGAACCGTTGAAGAAACTGTAAAAGAGACCGCTGAGGAAGCCACTGAAGCCGCTGCTGAAGCTGCTGAGGACGCCGGACTTTCGGACCTGATTTCCGAAGCAGTGCCCGGAGTATCCGACGAGGAGCTGGAAGCTCTTTCTGAGCAGGCCGAGAAGAATTACGAAAAGCTGAGCTCCGAAAAAGGAGACGGTTCATCCGGCACGGGCGAGAGCATTGCCGAGAATCCCCTTGAGCGCATTGTCGAACCGCCGGTTATCCTTTTCGATCATGTTCATAAGGAATACGAAGGACAGATTGAAGACAGCGTTGCGCTAGTGAATGTATCTTTCCAGATTCAAAAAGGCGAGTTCGTATTTATCGTAGGTCCGAGCGGATCCGGTAAGTCCACGATGATCCGGCTGATGATGAGAGAGATTTCTCCTTCCGGCGGAAACATTTATATCGCAGGCAAGGACCTTGCCAAGCTTCGCAGACGTCAGGTTTCCAAATACCGCCGTAACATCGGCATCGTATTCCAGGATTTCCGCCTGCTGCCTGACCGAAACGTATATGACAACGTGGCATTTGCCCAAAGAGTAATCGGCGCACCGAAACGTGAAATCCCGAAAGAGGTTTCCAAGGTGCTGCACCTCGTCGGGCTTTCCCAGAAATACAAGAGTTTTCCGAACGAGCTTTCCGGCGGTGAGCAGCAGCGTGTCGCCATCGCAAGAGCATTGGTGAATAACCCGATGATCATTCTTGCCGATGAGCCGACCGGTAACCTGGACCCCCAGAACTCTTACGAAATCATGTCCCTTTTAGAGGAGATTAACCGCCGCGGCACGACCGTCGTCATCGTAACCCATGACCGCGAGGTTGTGGACCAGATGCAGAAGCGCGTTGTGACACTGCAGGACGGCGTCATCATCGAGGACAAGAAGGGGGGCTACATTTATGGATAGTTTTTTCTATAATGTGGGCCAGGGCTTCAAGAACATCCGCCGTAACAGAATGTTCTCGATTGCATCGGTTCTGACCATGACAACCTGCCTGTTTTTATTCGGCATCATGTATTTCATCGTTACCAATCTCCGGTATATGATTCGCGAAGCAGAAGCCAATGTCGGCATCACCGTTTTCTTCAACGACGGCACGACCGAGCAGCAGATGATTGAAATCAGAGACCAGATTGAAGCCAAGAAGGGCGTTAAGCTCGTTAAGTATGTATCCGGTGACCAGGCTTGGGAAGAGTTCAAGGAGCTCTACCTTTCCGATCAGGAACTGCTTGAGTCCTTCGGAGACGAAAACCCGCTCGAGAATTCCTCTTCGTTTGAGGTTTTCTTCGACACGGTTGAGGATCAGAGCAAACTGACATCGGAAATCAAGCGCATCAACGGTGTGCGCCAGGTAAATGACACGCAGCAGCTCGTACAGGCTCTGACGAAGACCAACCGCGTGGTCAGCATCAGTTCCAGCGTTCTGATTGCATTGCTGCTTATCATTTCCCTGTTCCTGATCAGCACGACCGTAAGCGTCGGCGTATCCGTTCGAAAGAACGAAATATCCATCATGCACCTGATTGGCGCAACTGATCGTTTCATTCGGTTCCCGTTCATCATCGAAGGCATGACGCTCGGACTTCTGGGCGCGGCACTTCCGCTCTCGATTCTGTACGCAGTTTACTACAAGGTAATCGAGCTTTTGGGAACCCGTTTTTCCGGACTGATGCAGTCCGGCATGGATGTTGTTGCGGTAAATGACATCTTCATGAAGCTTTCCCCGATGATTGTGGGAATCGGTTTGGGCCTCGGTTTACTCGGCAGCTGGATGACGATGAACCGTGAGCTTAGAAAGATTCGTCATATTTGACGAACCGGCTGAGGCCGAAAGGGAGGATTCTATGAACAAGACAGTAAAACGTTTGCTTTACGCCGCAGGCGGAATTACGATGCTCGGATTACTGATCCCGGTTTTCGTATTCCGTGCTTTTCTCGGAAACACGGCGAAGGCAAATGTCACAGCCCTGAACGGTAACATCGTTCAGGCAAGCAGCAAGGGAGCCGAGCTCGAGAAGAAGAGAAAAGAGGCTGAGCAGAAGAAGCAGGAGGCTGCGGCAAGAACCGAAAAGCTGAAGAAAGAAACGCAGAATCTTCAGCATCAGGCGGACGACATTCTTGCTTACCTCGAAGAGATAGACAAGAAGCAGACCGAGACGATGCTTGAGATGGAAGCCGCGCAGGCAGAAGCAGACCGCATTACGGCGGAATACAATGTAGCCTGTGAAGATCTCGAGGCGGCTGAAATTGCACTTGCCAAGCAGTACGAAGCTATGAAGAAACGTGTCCGTTACATCTATGAAAACGGACAGATGGAACAGCTTGAGCTGTATTTGAAATCGAAGAGCATTTCCGATATTCTGAATACTTCCGAGTACATCAAAAAGATTAATGAATATGACCATAATCTTTTGGAAAAGTATGCCAGAATGAAGGCAGACGTACAGACCCGTAAGGATATTCTTGAGCAGCAGAAGATTGCAATGGATTCCGCCAACCAGATGTATGAGGAGGAAGCCAAGTACATTCAGTCCATCATTGTGGCCAAGCAGGATGCTTTCGCCAAGTATGAGGAACTGATCGGCGCCAACGAAGAACTCCTCGAGGTATACCTTACCGAGCTTGCAACCGCTCAGAAGACACTCGACCAGGCAATTGCCGAGCAGCAGGCCTATATTAAGGAGCAGGAAGAGATTCGCAGAAGGCAGCTTGAGGAAGCCAGAAGAAGAGAGATGGAAGAGGCTTCCAGAAAGGCCAAGCAGCAACAGCAACAGAACGGCGGAAACAATAATTCCTCGTCCAATGTTTCGCCGCAGAACAATGCCGCAGGCATTACGCAGACGGATGTTACCGACATCAACAAGATGATCTGGCCGCTTCCCGGAGACCACAGAACGGCTTCAAAGTTCGGCCCCCGAGTTCCACCGTGCGCAGGCGCAAGTTCCTTCCATAAGGGCTGGGATATCGGCGGTAAGCTCGGCGCTCAGATTGTGTCGGTTCTTGCCGGAACGGTTACGACTGCCGGCTACAACAGCTCTTCGGGCAATCAGGTTGTTGTCAACCACGGAAACGGTTATTCGACCCATTACATGCATATGTCGAAGATTCTTGTAGTGAAGGGTCAGAAGGTTAAGCAGGGCGAAGTCCTCGGACTTGTCGGCAGCACCGGAGTATCTACCGCGCCGCATCTTCATTTTTCACTTTCGAAGAACGGCACGATGATTGACCCGGCGCCGTATATACAGAAATTACAGTAAAAAGTTATCAGGGAGTATTGTTATATGAAGTCTTTTTGCAGGCGCTGCCTGTCGGTTCTTCTCGTATCGGTGATGATGGTGCTTCTTCTCGGATGCGAGATGGCCGAGGATGAAAACAAAGTCACCGACATCAAGGCACCGACGGGAGAGGCGGCCACCGATCTGGACCATGACGCCGTCACGATGAAGATTGAGAAAATCAAAGGCGTCCTTGAAAAATACTATATGGGCGACATCGATTACGAGAAAGCGACAGACGGCATCTATGCAGGCCTGATCGACAGCCTCGGAGATCCGTATACGGTTTATTTCTCGCCCTCCGAGTATAAGGAGTTCGCCCTTACGACAAACGGAAATTACGCGGGCGTCGGCTCCACCGTTACGACCAATTCCGACGGTAATGTCGAATTCGTCAAGCCCTTCAAGAACGGCCCGGCTTATAATGCAGGCGTTCTTCCCGGAGACATCCTTTGCGAAGTCGACGGTGAGGACGTTCTCGGTATGGATATTGACGCTGTTGTGCAGAAGATGCGCGGGGAACCCGGAACGCAGGTGAGCTTTAAGATTTACCGCCCGAAGGATTCCGATTATATAGACCTGACGGTTGTCCGCGACAATGTCGAAGAGCCTACGATCGAATATGAGATGCTCGAGGATGATATCGGATATATCATCTGCACCGCGTTCGATAAGGTCACCGAGAAGCAGTATCTGGATGCAGTTGACGATTTGACGGTCAGAGGCATGAAGGCTTTGGTAATCGATCTGAGAAACAATCCCGGAGGCATGCTTACGACCGTTACCTCGATGCTTGACCGGATACTTCCGAAGAATAAGCTTCTGATTTATATGGAAGACAAGAACGGTAACCGTGAAGAGTATTTCTCGCAGTCCTCGAAGACCGTTGATGTTCCGATTGCGGTTCTGATCAACGGCAACAGTGCCAGCGCCTCGGAAGTATTTGCCGGCTGTCTGCAGGATTACGGCGTGGCAACGCTGGTCGGCACGAAGTCCTTCGGTAAAGGAATCGTGCAGTCCCTGATTCCGCTCGGCGACGGTTCGGCGATTAAAGTAACAACATCCAAGTATTTCTCGCCGCTCGGCCGGAATATTCACGGCGTCGGATTCGAGCCGGACATCAAGGTTGAGCTTGACAAGGAGCTGAAGACCCTGGTTGAGATCCCCAAAGAGAAGGATAATCAGCTTCAGGCTGCCATTCAGTGCGTGAAAGAAAAACTGAAATAACTGTGTGAGAGAAACCGTGAGGGTTGCGGTTTCTCTCTTTTTGTGCTATGGTATTTGCGTATGTTTTTAGGGAGCGTGAGAGCATGAAGAACGCATTGCGGAAAATGATACCGATTTTGGCGGTAATGAGTCTTACCGTCTTTTTTGCGTTGCATTTTTCATGGACGGAAAGAAAGACTGTCGGCGGCTCATGCGGAAACGGCGTGCAGTATACGGTTTCCGGCAGCAAGGCGGACGGTTTTACGCTCACGATATCGGGAAGCGGCACCGTGACGAAATCCCCGTGGAATTCGAAAGATGCCCTGACCGGCGACAATCTGTACCGGACGACGATTAAGAAGATTGTTATCGCGGAGGGTGTTACGGGCCTTTGCGAGGGCTGCTTCGCGGAACTGACGGGTGTCAGCTCGGTAACGATTCCTTCAACGCTTTCCTCGATTCCGAAAAAGGCTTTCATGAACTGCCTCGGACTGAAGAAGATTGATCTGAAGAAGGTTACGAGAATTGGAGACTTCGCATTTTCCAACTGCAGCACGCTGGCTTCCGTTACGTGCAATTCCGTCACGAAGATCGGTGCCTGCGCTTTCCAATACTGCAATTTCATATCGTTTACGCTTCCGGCTTCCGTAACGGATTTTGACAATACGGCTTTTGACGGAAACCGTGAGTTTGAAAGCTATAAATGTGCGGACGGGCAGAAGACATACCGCTCCGTGAACAGTGTTTTGTATTCTAAGGACGGAAAGACTTTGGTTGCCGTTCCTTATACATGGTCCGGAGAGTTTACAATCCCGGGCTTTGTGCGGACCGTGAAATCCCGCGCTTTTGCATCGAATAAGGGCATTACGCGGCTTGTGATTCCGGCGGACGTCCACACGATTGAAACGTATGCATTTACCGGGATGAGCGCGCTTAGAAAGGCGGAGATTGCCTGTCATACGTCAATCCCGGCGAGAGCCTTTTCGGGTTGCTCGGCGCTTGGTTCGGTCACATTTTCCGAAGGTGTAAGGGAGATTGAGAGCAAAGCGTTTGCCGGCTGTAATTCGCTTTCGGTTTCCGCGTTTCCGAAGAGCGTGTTAAGAGTTGCGACGGATGCTTTCGCAACCGATATCAGCGGGGCTGTCGGCGGTTTCACGAAAATCGGCAAAGCCTACGTGAAGACCCATACGGTTTCCGTGCAGGCCGTTGAGAACCGGGACATCGCCGCAGGGCTCCTCGGCACCATCAACGAGACATTCCGGGGCGGAAAGACCGCGCTTACATGGGACAGCAGCCTTACCAATCTGGCGCTCGCGCGCGCAACGGAAGTTACCGTATATTATGACAGCCTGAATCCGACCAGGCCGGACGGCTCGCAGCAGACAACCGGAGCGGAATGCGTTCTGATCGGCACAACCTATGACACGCCGCAGAAGGCAGCGGCCGGACTGAATGCGGACGCCATGAACAAGAGCAGGCTGTCGGGTTCGGAATATAAGAGCATCGGAATCGCGTGCGTCAATAAGGGCGGCGTGACATATCTGGTGTGCGTGCTCGGAACCGGAAGCGGGGACGGCGTGGCTCCGGCAGGCGGAAGCAGGGAGAGAAGCGCGGAGATTACGGTTGCCGATTACCTTAGCGTGAAGCCCGAGGCGGAAAAGCCGGTGCCCGGCGGAACGGACCTCACAAAAGACGGCAACAAGAATACATATGTGCCGCCTGTTCATGTTTCCGGAAACGGCGGGAACGGAGGAAACACGCAGGATGAGGAAGCGCTCGTCGCGTATTCATGCCAGTTTGGTAACGCTTTCGGTCTTGTCTTCTATGTTTCGGATGCGATTGCCGCCAAGCATGACAGTTCCTATCTGAAGCTTGAGCTTCCGGTTTATGAGGGGGATAAGGTTTCCAAGACAATAACCGAGAAGATAAGCATATATGCGACGGAGAATTATAACGGAAAGAAGTGCCGCGTCTATTCCTATTACGGGCTTGCGGCAAAGGAGATGACGACGAAGGTCGGCGCTTCTTTCGTCGGTCTGAAGGACGGTAAGGAGACCGTGTATGAATCCGGAGATTACAGCGTCGAGGATTATGTGCTTACGATGCTGACCGGCGGAAAAGCGGACGCCAAGCTTCGTACCCTTTTGGTTGATATGTTATGCTACGGCGCCGAGGCACAGCGTTTCTTCGGGTATCACACCGGAAGACTTGCGGATGCGGGAATAGCTGCTTATTTGAAGTACGGAACGCAAAAGGAAGCAAATCTGGCGGCTTCATCTTATGCCAATGAAAGCACGGGAGCGGAGACGTTCTCGGTTTACAGCTTCGGGCTTTCCTTAGAGAACCGTCCGTCGATCAGCTTTTTCATCAGAACAGACAGAAAGCCGGCGGGAGAGGAAGCTTATGTTTCCTATGTAAAGGATGGGAAGACGGTTTACAAATCCATCCCTGCAGACGGATGGACGAATCTTGGTAACGGAACCTATCGCGTCGATGTGACAGGAGTTTCCGTGGCGGAATGCCGAAACGCATATACGCTGTATGTTGTCGGGAACGGAGCGACGCTCAGCAACCGCCTTACCGTAAGCATGGAAGGGTATTGCAAGCTTGCAAAAGAGCAGAATCCTAAGGCCTATGCCCTCGCAGACAGGCTGTTACGGTTCGGAGATGCTGCAAAAGTGTATATAAATAGATGATAATATATAAAAAGATGCAGTTTTTAGGGAGAAATCGAAAAATTTCTCCTTTTTTTATCGTTTAAGACCAAAAAGAAAACAAATTGTAAACATTATGAACAGGAACGGAAGGAGAAAGATATTGCCTAAAAAAATTCCTTGAAAATTGACAAATTTCTTTACTTTGCGGGTTGACTTTTCCTTTAGACTGACGTAGAATAGATAATGGAGGCTGTGTTTTTGTGAGTTTTTATACTGTTTTGACTCAAAAACGGCCACCGGGTGTAGTATAAAGAGCTTTCTAAATATGCAAAAATGCATAATTTATTGCACTTTTGCATCGGAAGACCCGAAAAGGAGTTTTATTTATGCGAAAATCAATACTGAAAAAGGTGACAGTCGCCGTTCTTTCTGCGGCGATGCTGGTCGCATCTGTCCTTCCCGGCACTGCGCTTGCGAAGGAACAAAGCGAAGAGGGTGATGCCATTGCATCCCAAAACCGCGCCGCGCTCAATCTGAGTGTGGCAGGTGTTTTGAGACAGCAAGGAGCGACTCCTACACCGAGTGTTGTTACGGATGCAAACAAGGAGGCACTTCTTTATGGTTCCCGAGCAGGAGTTGAATACGCTTTGGGAACAGCCGGACATTTTGCCTTGTTTGGTGAAGAAGTTATTTTTGATAATGTATTGTCTGATTTTGAGGGCCGAGCGGCAGCTAAAGCGTTAACTGTCGTCGGAGGCCATACTCACGGCGTTATTGCTCAGGGAAAGTATGTGACCGGAGACACTGGTGGAGACACTTCTCCGAAAGCTGCGGCAATTGTCTGTGATAATCGAGGCATGGTTTTTGAGGGAATCAAACCGGACGACATTACTATGGTTGTTTCCGACGAAGTGTCAAGAATTGAGTTTCGAGGATATGATCAGGCAAACTATAATAAGAATATCAAAAATGTTTATACCACTCCAGTGAATGGCGTAATCAATTTTGATAAGGAAATGGCATACCTGAGGTCTCTCAGCGCAAAGCTCGGCGGATTTGCTTCGAACGGAACAGTTGAAGTTACTCCGGGGTACGAAAAGTATATTCTGACCGGTAGCAATAATAAACTGAATATTTTCTCGATTACCGCAAGCCAGATTGCAAATGCGAAAGGGTTTGATATTAATATTCCGCAAGGCAGTTATTGCGTAATTAACGTCTCCGGAACATCCGTGGATTACAGCGGCGTTATTGCGGAGGGATCCAATATTTTACACGGCACACAGTCGGAAGGACAGATTAGTCAGAATTCCGAGAACAACTGTCTTGTCCTGTTCAACTTCTATGAGGCAACTGAAGTAAGAATTCATAACATGACCAGAGGAAGCCTTCTGGCGCCGAACGCTACCATTACGAAGGTGGAGGATACTACGTGGCCTATAGCTTCCGGTCATAATGCCGGACAGATTATCGGTAAAAAGGTTCAGATTTGTAACGAGACCGGTGCTCTGGGTTTCACCATGCCGGCTTCCTACCTCACCAACTACACGCCTCATTATCTCTATTATACGGCTGACGGAAAGCTTCAGGAGATGCCTGCTGATATGTATCAGCTCCTGATCGGTCAGGATGCGGCTCCGATGCCGAAGAATGGCGTGGCTTACGACGCCGGCTATGACGAAGGCGAGCAGATTGCAACGAATGTTACTTCCGAGGCTTTCTTCAAGGCCATGGGAGAGGATTCCTCATTTGCCATTTATAAGACACTCCACGAGCTCGGAATCGACCCGAAGTTCGAGGTTTACACCGACGGCAAAGATTGGTTCGACGCCCTGGAAGGTTCCGGGCTTGAGAACGCAAGTGAGTATAAGAACATGACCCGTCACTCGGATCTTACTCTTGATAATCTTGCATATACCTTTGACAAATCCAACGTATACTTCATCATGTACCCGCTTGCCAGGGTTGCTGTTGACGTTATGTGGGATGACAAGCAGAATCAGGATGCAAAGCGTCCCGGTTCCTATGATGTGACACTCACGGAGCGCTTCTCCGACAACACTTCGGAAACGCGCGGGGCACTGAATACCTTGACCGGTGACGCCACGCAGGTTACGAAGACCGACAGCGAACTGAATAAAGACGTTACGTTTGATTATTACGAAGGCACCTATACGACTCTGGTTCCGCTTTTCGGAAACCAGCAGAAGGGCAGCGGAAGCTACGGCGCAGGCCAGCAGTACTTTGACGGTGACAATGCTGCATTCGGCATCAACTACAGCGCTCCCGAAGACTACCGCGATATCACGAAGGCAGACGGAAAGGTTTCCTTCCCGGCAGACGGCGCCCTGTTCGATGAGAACGGTGTTGCGGCCACATACCATATCGTTCTTGCACTGAAGTATAAGGCAACCTTCTATTTCGTCAAAGCAGACGGAACGAAGAAGGGAGTCTTTGAAAACAATTATAAGAACTACCGCGGACTCGGAACGTTTACAAACATCCCGAATCTTTCGCAGGATGATAAGATGGAGCTTCTCGGCGAGAACTATCTGAACTCGAATTACACGGTAGTTTGGCGTGACATTGAGACCGGACAGACCTATAACCCCGACAGCACTTACGCTTTCAATTACAGAGACGTTATTTTCGAGGCAACCGTTCGCAGAACGGAAACGATCGATAATTCGCCCTGGCTGTATTCGAACATCATTTATTTCCGTAACAGCCATTATATTCCGGCTCCCAACCTGGTCGAGAGACTGAAGGCCGATAATACGACCGAGAATGATTACTGGGGCTTCAATTATATCCAGCACAACGGTTCGGACTACAGTACCGCAGTACTCGAAAGCGGAAAATACGACGACGAGAAATTCTTAATGATTTCCTTTGTTTGCGGCATTGATAAGGAAAGAGCAGATTTCACGAGAATCACGGTTTCCACCAAGGGTTACGCAGCCAAGGATCCGGTTCTTTATAAAGCCGAAAAGGCATCTGTAACGGATGTCAATAAGGGATTCACCGATGCCTTCAGCGCAATGCCCGGTGTGAATCCGAACGGTAAATCGATTCAGACGCTCCTTCCGAGCGACCCTTACAAGAACGACTACGACGGAATGAGAATCATCCGCCTTGTGTTCCCGGCAGAAGCATATAAAAACGAGACGCTGTACTTCACGGTTTACTACGAGAAGGACGGCACCGAGTATGTCTGGGCTTACTATCCGGTATGCATCAAATCGAATGAATACTGGACACTCAGATAGCGTAAAAAGAGGATATATGCGAGGGAATACTATGGAAAAGGATACATTTGAACCGGTTGATATCGAGATCATGGAATTTGACTGTCCGGACGTAATTGTCGACAGTTGGGGTGAGGAAGGCGGCGACGGTCCTGCACCCGGAAAACACAGAGCTCCGGGCGGCAGCTTTGATATCCGCCGAATCTGATATTGACAATTTAAAATCACAAAAAACGCGAAGAGGCAGGCTGTGGTGTGCTACCCGTCAAGAGGACAGTGAAAAATTAAAAAGTTCCGTACCGCCAGTTGTTCAATGCAGCTGGCGGTATTCTTATGCCGCCGAATAGTAGTGGTCATGATACTCGGCAGGCGTCATC